>OGMB01000005.1_pt1 | contig 141356 bp, 175 predicted proteins | sample 1573001 | NCBI WGS metagenome assembly OGMB01 (sample SAMEA2581921, study PRJEB24529) | metagenome | biome: Human gut stool | place: China | collected 2011
CATTTCGCTCGCCTACGGCGCCGAAACCTACAAGCTCAAGTTCGGGCACCGCGGCGGCAACCACCCGGTCATGAACCTGACGACGGGAAAGGTTAAGTCTGCCCTTATCGTCGATTTCCATTACCTTAACACGGATAACATCGCCTACATTTACTACATCTTCAACCTTTTCTGTTCTCTTAACATCAAGGCGTGAAATGTGAACAAGGCCTTCCTTACCCGGTGCGATTTCAACAAATGCGCCGAAGTTCATAATTCTTGTTACAACACCGTTGTAGAATGAGCCAACTTCAGGATCGGTAGCAATAAGCTTAACGATTTCAACAGCACCCTGGCACTTTTCGGCGTCAACACCGCTGATGAATACTCTTCCGTCTTCTTCAATGTTGATTTTAACATCGTAGTCAGCTTGGATTTCCTGAATTACCTTGCCGCCCTTACCGCTAACATCACCAACCTTATCAGGCTTGATAGAAAGAGTGTACATTTTAGGAGCGTACTTTGAAAGCTCTTTTCTCGGTTCGCTGATGCAAGGAAGCATAATTTCATCAAGAATGTAATTTCTTGCTTTGTGTGTTTTAGCAAAAGCTTCTTTAATGATTTCAGGTGTAAGACCGTGTACTTTAAGGTCCATTTGAATTGCTGTGATACCCTTTTTAGTACCTGCAACCTTGAAGTCCATATCGCCATAGAAATCTTCAAGTCCCTGAATATCAACCATAGTCATAAAGTCACCGTATACACCCTCATCACCTGTGATAAGACCGCAGCTGATACCTGCAACAGGTGCTTTAATAGGCACACCGGCAGCCATAAGTGAAAGTGTTGAGCCGCAGATTGAACCCTGTGAGGTTGAACCGTTTGATGAAAGAACTTCAGATACAACTCTGATTGCATATGGGAATTCATCAACAGACGGAAGAACAGGAACAAGTGCTTTTTCTGCAAGTGCACCGTGGCCGATTTCTCTTCTGCCAGGGCCTCTTGAAGGCTTTGTTTCACCTACTGAATATGATGGGAAGTTGTAATGGTGGATATATCTCTTTTCTGTTTGCTCGTCAAGTCCGTCAAGAAGCTGTGCGTCTGACATTGGGCCGAGTGTTGTAACAGAAAGAACCTGAGTTTGTCCTCTTGTGAAAAGGCCTGAACCGTGAGCTCTTGCAAGAAGGTCAATTTCGGCATTAAGCGGACGAATTTCATCAATTCCTCTGCCGTCAACTCTCTTATGCTCATCTTTAAGCCAAGCACGAACAACATGCTTTTGAACAAGGTACATAATTTCTTCAATCTTGCCCTCGTTACCCTCAAATCTTTCGTCAAACTTTTCGTGAACAGCGTTATAAATAGGAAGAAGAGCTTCATCACGAACAAGCTTATCATCAGTGTCAAGTGCTTTCTTAACATCTTCAATGCAGAAGTCTTCGATTTCTTTCATAATTTCAGGGTCCGGGTCAGATGATTCATAAGCAAATTTAGGCTTGCCTACTTCATCTACAATACCCTGAATGAATTTAACAATCTTCTTATTTTCTTCATGACCTGCCATAATTGCATTGAACATAGTGTCATCATCAATTTCGTTACCGCCTGCTTCAATCATAGCTACAAGGTCAGCAGTTGATGCAACGGTAAGTGTAAGGTCAGTCTTTGCTCTTTGCTCAAGTGTTGGGTTAATAACGATTTCACCGTCAACAATGCCTACATTTACAGATGAAATAGGGCCGTCCCAAGGAATATCTGAAATAGCAATTGCGGCAGATACACCGATTGCTGCTGTGATTTCAGGTGAGCAGTCAGGGTCAACAGACATTACTGTTGCTACAACCGAGCAGTCATTTCTTAAATCTTTTGGGAAAAGCGGACGGATTGGGCGGTCAATGCAACGGGAAGTAAGAATAGCTTTTTCACCGGCTCTGCCCTCTCTGCGAAGGAATGAACCCGGAATCTTACCTACTGAATACATCTTTTCTTCATAATCAACTGAAAGTGGGAAGAAATCAACGCCCTCGCGTGGCTTTGCAGATGCAGTTACTGTACAAAGAACTTCTGTTTCACCGTAACGAGCCATAATAGCGGCATTTGCAAGGCCTGCCATTTTGCCGGTTTCAAGTGTAAGCTTTCTGCCTGCAAGTTCAGTTTCCCAAACTTTAAAATTCTTGAAAAACATTTTAGTTAATACCTCATTTCTTTTAAATAATAATTATTTAATCAAGGAGGTGCAATAGTAATAAACCCAATATATAAAAGCTATATTTACATACTCGGTTTACTACTATTGTATGCTCCCTCCTTAGATTACAAAAAAGTAAACAAGGCAAGCAGTGACCGTAGCCATTGCTTGCCTAAGTGACAAATTATCTGTCGAGTGTATCACGGATGCCAAGCTTTTTGATAAGAGCACGGTATCTTTCAATATCCTTATTGTAAAGGTATACGAGAAGGTTTCTTCTGTGACCTACCATCTTTAAAAGACCTCTTCTTGAATGATGGTCTTTCTTGTGTACCTTAAGATGCTCTGTAAGCTCGTTGATTCTTGTAGTAAGAACTGCAACCTGAACTTCCGGTGAACCTGTGTCACCCTCGTGTGTAGCATACTCTTTGATAATTGCTTGCTTTTCAGCCTGTGTCATAATTTTCACCTCATTTTAATATTTTACTGCACTGCGCAAAACTCAGTAACGGGCAGGTGAATACTGCTCGGCAGTCAAACCCCGAAACCGTGTAATTCGTTTACAGCGAAAAGATTATAACACATAATAACTTACTTGTAAAGCAAATTTGAAAAATAGTTACCTATATAAATTTATATACAATATATAGTATTATTTGCTATTTGATAACTAACTTTCTTTTATCTGTTTCAACAAGGCGGATATCATAATCAATATTCATATTACCGCTATTATTAACTTCAAGCTCAATTTCACTTTCGTTTGCCTTCACATTAAATTCAAGCTTTGCACAATTTCCCTTTTGATATTCATAGCTTATACCGTCATCCGTAAAAAATGTATCTTTAAATTCTCCGCTTTCGTTAGGATATACCGTAAATACAAGCTTTTCACTTTTTTTAAATCCGTATTTGCCCTCATCACTCGGCAATACACATCCGCCTTTTACAAAATACGGTACTTCTTTATCGGCAGGTATTTTTAATTCAACATTTTGCCCGCCGGTGAATTTTTTGCCGTTTAAATACCATATTTCACCTTTCGGCAGGTAAATGTTAACGCTGTCTTTGCCCTCGTCAAGTACGCATTTTGCAAGTATTTTTCTGCCGAGCATAAATGATGTGGTGTTAACATCTATATTTTTGTCATCAAAATAAATAAACGGCGGCGCCTGAATAGGAAGCTCGTTTTCCACTGCTTCATATGCGCAATTGTAAAGATAAGGAATAAGCCTTTTTCTTTCGGCTAAAATTTCTTTTGCGGCATCAATTTTATCTTCATAACTCCAAGGCATAGTGGCGCTGTTATCTTTGTTCCAAGAGTGGATTGTAAAGCGCGGTTCAAATACACCGTGTTGCATCCAGCGAAGCAAAAGTTCCTTGCTTGGCATATCACCTGAAAATCCGCCCAAATCGTGACCGTAAAAATATAAACCCGAAAGCGATAAAGTCATTCCTACATAGTGGCAAAAGCGCAAATCGTGAAAAGATGTGAAATTATCGCCCGACCAGGTTTGTGCAAGCCTTCTTATCGCACTGCTTCCGCTTCGGCTTGATAAAAACGGGCGGATGTTAGGATATTTATCCACTTGTGCTTTGTATGATGAAAGCACCATTAAATAAGTTAAAATCGGCCTTATTTCACTTGCTCTGACTTCTTTTCCAAATCCGTTTGCAACCGAATCGCAAGCCTTTATGTCAAATTCATTGTTATCATTCCAAGTGGCGTCAATTCCTAAATCAAGCAGCTTTTCTTTAACCTGCCTGTTCCAAAATTCAAATCCTTTTGGGTTTGTGAAGTCAATATAACTTCCCAATCCGTCCCAAAATTGAGTTACATACGGTGTACCGTCGGTATTTTTAACAAAAAGTCCCTGCTTTTTTATTTCGTCATACATCGGGTGAGATGTTAAAAACGCAGGCTTTATATTTGGAATAAGGTGGATACCTTTTTCTTTAAAATCGGAAATGAATTTTTCAGGTTTTGGGAATTTTTCTTTGTTCCAGTGAAATACACAGCGCAAATTGCCTATTTGCGTATACCCTGATGAAAGATAAAAGCCTTGGCAGGCAATATCAAGGTCATTGATTTTATCTAAAAATTTATACATTTCTTCTTCGGCGTTTTCTGCGTCGGTATATGCCATTGTGCTTGCACAGTAATCAAAACTCCATTTCGGCGGAAATGCCTGCTTTCCGCACAGCCTGTTATATTGCTGTAAAACGGAAAGTGTACTGCCGAAGAATACATAGTAAACCAAGTAATCATCATCTGTTTTGAAAAACTTGAAATGCTCATAGTAATTATTTATTTCTCTGCCTAAATCAATAAACGATGTGTTTGATGTATCATAGTAAATACCATAGCTCATAACACTGTTTTGGCAAATGTAAAAAGGAATATGCTTGTATAAAGGGTCGGTATATTCGGCGTCAAATCCCATACTGTCGGCTGTTTCTATTCTGTATGTTTGGCCGCGTTTGTCGGTTTTGCCAGCCTTGTCACCCAAGCCGAAAATCTTTTCATCATCTTCCCTTGAAATGTAATGGTAAGCACCCGTGCCGAATTCACCGTCAATGTTGTAAGCGAGCGGTGCTCTGTCGGCAAAAATTCTTTTTCCGTTTTTTTCATAACTTAAAAGGAAATTGTGCAAATCAAGATTTACTTCAATTCCGTTTTTCAAAATAAATTTTTCGCCGTTATCAGTTTTCTTTGCAACAGGTTCAAACATTTCAAAGGCATCTGTTGCAAGCTTATCCCTGCCGCTTTGACTTAAATCATTATTTGGATTTATTGTAAAAGTCGGCAACATATATGCCCCTTTTTTGTATATTGCAACTCTTATTGCAGCAGGGCTTATAAAATCAAGTTTTGCAACAGTGTTGTCGCAAATGTATGTTCTGCCGGTTTTTGATTTTTCGTAAAGTTTGAAACTGTGGTCAAATTTCATTAAACCTCAAATCCTCCGTGAATTGTGTTTTTAATAAGCTTTTTTGTCATCCAAGCTTTTGACTTGGTATCTTCGCAAAATGTCATTATTTTTTTGCTGCCGCTTTCCCATTTCGGTATAGCGTTGCAATTTGGATTTCCCGTTTTTGCAAATGCAATAAAGGATTTTGCAATTTGGTTTGATATTGTGTAATCAATATCTTCAAACGGCCTCCAATTTTTATCAAGTGTTGAAAATGCATATAATAAATCACTTGAATGCCAAGCTCCGTTTTTATCTCCGGGCAAGTCCCTTGCAAAGCAATATAAAAAGCATCTACTGTTTTTATCACACTTAACCCATTTTTTACAAATCTGCTTTAATATTATAGGGAACATATCATTTTGTGTAATTCCTATAATTTTAGGAAGTGACGGAATGTTATTCATTTTAAATGTATCTTTTGTAAGAAGCTTTCCGTCATAAATCGGCATTGTGTAAAGCATAGTCTTCGGATTATTTTCTTTGCACGCTCTGTCCCACGCACGCCATAATACTTCTTTGTCAGCTTCTTTTAATTGCTCGATATTTTTGCAGTCGGCATATTTGATTATTTCATCCCAAAATGACCGTGTTTTTTCTTTATCAAGCGGCTTTGCCACATCTCGTTGTATTCCGCCGCCGCTCATCATTATTGCACCTTGAAACCAATTTTTGCAAAGCGGACTTGAAATCAAAATATCTACACTCATTGCACCGGCACTCTGCCCTGCAACAGTAATTTTGTTTTTATCCCCGCCGAAAGAGGCAATATTATCCCTTATCCATTCAATTGCAGATACCTGGTCGTATAAGCCGAAGTTGCCGCATACGCCCTCATCATTTGTAATGTCCGGATGTGAGCAAAAGCCAAAAGCATTAAGCCTGTAATTAAGTGAAACGAATATTACTCCGTTTTTTGCAAAATTTGTACCGTTAATATGCGCTTCGTTTGAGCTGCCGCCCGTAAAGCTGCCGCCGTGAATGTATATAAAAACAGGGCAGTCCTTTGCATTTTTCGGGGCGTAAATGTTTAAAAACAGACAGTCTTCACTGTATGTAAATTCAAGGCCTTTTCTGAATTCATTGTGGTAAAATGCATTTACCTTTGCATCGTCAAGAAATGCACGGTGCTGAATCGCACATTCTTTAAAATATGTTGCGTCAAAAACACCGTCCCATTTTTTTACGGTTTGGGGATATTCCCATCTTTTCGCAGTAGCATATTTTATTCCGAGCCATTCGGTTGTATTTTCCTTTTCAACGCCTTTTATTCTTCCGCATTTTGTATCAATTTCAATTGTTTTCATATTTTTCACCCCTGATGATTTTATTATAATAGAAAACAGTCGCATTTTCAATCATACAAAAAGATAAAAACACCCTTTTTACACAACTGTATAAAAAGGATGCTTTGCTCTTTAATATATTTTAATCAAAACAGCACCGTGTGCTTCAACTTCGGCGGTAAATGTGTTCTTATATTCGCCAAGTTCTTTGCCTGCCCAAATATCATATATTTTATATATTACCTATTGATGAATTTGATAATAAAAAAGGTGTACTTAACTATTCTGAAAGAAGAAAAATATTAGACAATATAAAACAAAATGAATTTATTAGTATAACACCTGTATTATATCATGGCACTGATAACGATAAGGTTTTAGAAATATTGTCCATATGCAGAGCTAATGGGGCTGAAGGAGCTATGATTAATCTTGATAAACCTTATGAATTCAAAAGAAGTAAAACATTGTTGAAATTAAAAGTTATGAATACTTGTGACTTAAAAATAATTGGATTTGAAGAAGGGGATGGGAAGTATAAAGGTACATTAGGTAATCTTATATGTGATTATAAAGGATTTAAACTTGGTGTTGGGAGTGGATACACAGATAGACAAAGAGAACAAATTTGGAATAATCAAGAAGAATATTTAAATCGTATAGCTGAAATACAATACTTTGAAGAAACATATAACGATAAAGGAGGGTTATCTTTAAGGTTTCCAGTTTTTAAATGTGTTAGAGAATTAGGTAAAGAAGTTAGTTATGAGTAATAAATAAAGGAGGTGCAAATATGAGCTTAGAAATTACTAAAAATGAAATTGTATCTTCAAGCGAATTAGTTAAAAACTTTTCAAAACTTAGAAACAAAGTAAAAGAGAACTCAAGATTAATCATTTTTGAAAATAATAAACCCGATTTAGTTTTAATTGATTTTAATCAATACGAAAAACTCTTAGAACAAATTGATACTATGGAAGATATTTTAATATCAAAAACTATTGAAGAACGTGATAAAGAGGATAACCAAGTTAGATATTCGTTTGATGATATAAAAGCATTGGCACAAAAGCGTATCAATAAATAAAATTATTGCTATAAGGAGGAGATATTATGGATAATATAAAAGAAATAAAATCGGTAACATTTGTTTGTGAAAATTGTGAAAGCATGAGTATACCTATTGAGAATTTTTCAAAATTGAATATATCAAAAGTAGATAATGAATATTATAATTTTGAATGTCTTATTGAGAAAATAGACAATATTGAATATCGTTCATTTACAAATGACTTGAGTCCTTTTAATAGATTGTCTATGTCTGATGATATAGTGAGAATTGAATTTGAACTTATAAATGGTACAGAACATTCAGTGCAACCCGTTTGGAAGGGAACAGATTTTATTAATTATTGTCAAATAAGTCATGTAATTAGCTGGAATGAAATTAGTATTAGCATTAATGAAGAGAATGTAATGAAAAGAATGAAAGCACAATGTGCTAATAAAGCAGATGAAATATTAGACATATTGTATCAAGATTTTGCAATAAACACTTGCAGTGACTGCTGTTATAAGCCAGATTGTGATAAATTACATGTTGATAACAATATAACTATATGCGATATTTTAGATTTAATGCAAAAATAATTAATAAAATGTATTGACAAATAATTACAATATGATATAATATTTAATATAAGGAGGAGATAATATGAAATATAAATTTGAAACATTTAACAATTATTCTGAAGTTATGAACTTTCTAAATAAAAACAGAATAAAAGTAAATATGATAGCGTGCATTAACGAAAGTAAAAATGGAATAACTTTGATTTACTTTGGGTAATAAAATTTTAAATCATAGGTAATTTTAATAACAATTTTGATAATACTTATAATAAGAAGGTGATTAAGATGTAGATTTATTGAAATACCTCGACAAAAATAGTAAGGGATTAAAAATAATTAATAAAGGGGAGTGATGAATATGGGTAATATAATTGATATAAATAAAGGAAAGAAAGTTGAAACAATTCCCAGTTATGAAGTAGCTAAGATGATGGGAAAAGAACATAAGGAAATAATGTGGATGATAGAAGGAAATAAAAAACGTGGGATAGTTGGTATAAAACCGACTATAGAGATAAGTGCAGAATTGCACCTATCTGATTACTTTATAAAATCAAGTTACAAAGATAGTATGAATAGAGAAAAATCTTCTTATGAATGTACTAAAATAGGTTGTGAAATGTTAGCGAATAAAATGACAGGTGAAAAAGGTATAATATTTACAGCAAAATATGTAAAAAGATTTAATGAAATGGAATTGACACAAATGCAAACAATAGACACAACAGAATTATCACCTAGTCTTCAGTCATTCAAAATGTTATTTGATAGTATGGTTGAACAAGAATTAAAACAGAAACAAATGGAAAAAGATATAAAAGGACTTCAAAATTCATTAGATAATATACAAGACTTAATATCATTGTCAAAAGATAATTGGAGAACAGATGTGAAAAATATGGTTAATAAGATAACATATAAAACTGGTATAAACCATAAGGTTGTATATGATGAAATATATAAAGAAATAGATAGTAGATTTGGAGTAAATTTAAATACTAGATTGAAAAATAGAAAAAATAACGCCATTCTTAATGGAACAAGCAAAACAAAAGCAGATAAAATAAGTAAACTAGACATAATAAACGAAGACAAGTTATTAATTGAGGCAATATTAATCGTAATAAAAGATTTAGCGATTAAATACGGTTTATATAAAGAAAATGATTTAACAATAAATATATAATTTAAAAATAATTAATAAACTTTAGGAGGATAGATGTTATGATAATTTTATTCGATGGTGAATTAAATGAAGTTTTAGGGAATGTAGTAATAGAACAACTTTTAGATGTATATACTAAAAATCAAGCAATAATGGAGGCAAATGATAGACTTAAATATAAATCAGATTACTTACCTTTATATTGTGATGAAATAGAATTTAGAATTAATTCAGAGGGAGGTGATTTGTTTAAATTCTTAGAAATATGGGACATAATAGAAAGAATGAAAGAGGAACAAGGTGTAATATTTAAAGGAAGAGTAAGTAGTCACGCTTATAGTGCAGGGTTTTATCTTCTGTGTGCTTGTGATTATAGAACAGTATCAAGATTTGCTAGTGTTATGTGTCATGAGATGAGCCTTGGAAATATGATGAAATTATCTGACTGGAGTTTAGAAGCAGATAGAAAGGCTAAAACACAACAATATTTAGATGATTTAGTTGTTAAAAACACAAAAATAACTCAAGAAATGTTAGACTCTTATAAAGGTAGAGATTTTTGGATGGATTACGGGGATTGTGTAAAATATGGAATAATAAAAGAAGAATCAACAGAAGAAGAGCGATTAGCAAAAGAATTAGAAGATTTTAAGGAAGATATGACAGAATCAGAATGGAACGCTTTTATAGAAGAAATGAAATCTTATGTGAATATCATACCCGACGAACCTAAACCTACAGAAGAAGAAATACAAGATAAAATAAAAGAAATAGAGGGAAACACAGAACCAGACATGACATTAGGGGAAGCTGTCAAAGAGGTATTAGGGGAAGACTTTAAATGTAATGGAGAAACTAAATGCAATGAGTTTGGAGATAGATGTTGTTATATGTGCGAGAACTTTGGTAAATGTGATTTATTATGCGAATGTGCAGAAAGAGCAGAGACATGCGAACATATAGAGAATAAATTGGATGAATTAGATAGTGAATGTGAATGTAAAGTACCTTGTGAAGATTGCATTTGTAAAGAAAATAAACAAGAAGATATAAAAGAATGTGAGGAATCTACTCAATGTGAATTACATCGTGGAACTAATACTTGTTGTTATTTCTGTGATGACGTTGATAAATGCGTACAGGCTGATAGATGTGGAGCTATTGAAGTATTCATGAATAGTGATAACAAAGAAGAATTTAATTGTGATTATTTTAGAACACCTTTAGATGAACAAGAATAATTAATAAACTTTATAAGACAAAAGAGGAGGACTTCCTCCTCAGAAAGGAGCAGTAATAATATGAGCGAGCATAGATGTATTCATTGTGGTGGAATCGTTGAAAATGAAGAGCTAAGTTATTGTAGTAGTTGTTATAATAAATTAAAAAAGAATGGATTATTTAAAGAAAATAAGAAAAAATATTGCAAAGTATGTGGTAGAGAATTAATGGATGGGGACAATATAAAAAAAGAATTATGTAATAAGCATTATCAGCAAATTAAACAATATGGTTTCCCGTTCGACAATAATAGAAGAACAGAACTGGATTTAAATGAATATGAGGAATATCCTAAACATTACGAAATGAAGTTATATGATGAGTTTCAAGAAGAGCTAGAGGATAGAGTTTTAATTGATAAAGACGATTATGAATTAATAAAAGATATTAGATGGGACAGAAATAGGATTTGTGTTACAGCAAAAATTAATGGTAAAATCATACCTTTGCAAAATTATATTTTAAATACAGACGAAAAAATAAATTTTGTATCTCAAGACACACTGGATTTTAGAAGAAATAATTTATATGTTAAAAAGAAAAAAGAGAAAAAACATAAACATTACGATATATCTAAAAAGAATAAAGATAAAATTATAATAGATTTTGCAGGAAGTAGTAAAAAACAGGTTACTGGGTCAGCGATAATTGTATCTTATCCGGTAGGTGATAATAAATATGAAAAATTATTAGTTGAATTTGGTCAGTCTCAAGGTAATGGTAGTTTATACGATGAATATAAAGCTAATAAGGGGGTGGTTGATGATGTGTTAAGTAGAATAGACAATCTACAAGCTTGTTTTATCCTACATACACATCTTTAACTAGACCATATTGGAAATATACCTACTTTAATAAGTAATCATATATCCGTACCTTTAATAACTACTAGAGAAAATAGATTACTATTAGAACCGTTATTACTTGATGGAGCATACATAATAGAAAGAAATATAAAAGCATTGCAAAAACAGAAATATAAAGTAGAACCTTTATATAATGAAAGTGATGTATATCTACTAATGAATAATGTAATAGATAAAGAGACACATCAAATCCATAAATTAAACGACAGAGTAAGTTACAAATTTATTAATTCTGGTCATATACTAGGTGGTTGTCAATTAATTCTTTATATAAAAACTCTATCTGGAAATACTAAAAAAATTCACATAACTTCAGATTTAGGAAGTAGTTACAATAAATCACCATTTGTATTAGAAAGAGACTATGTAAAATCTAGTAGTGTTTCTATAGTTGAAGGAACTTACAATGACTTAGACAGAGGTTTTAAATCTAAGAAACAAGTAGAAAAGGAAAGAATCAAATTAAAAGAAATAATTAAAAAAGAATTAAGTAAAAACAAAAGAATACTATTTGGGGCATTTGCACAATCAAGAACTCAAAATCTGATGATGTATTTGTATGAATGTTTTAAAGACGACCCTAATTTTGATACAAAGATATACGTAGATGGAAAGTTATGTCATTCTATTACTAATGCTTATTTAGAAATATTACAAGGTGAAGAAAAAGAATATTTTAGAGAAGTGTTGAATTGGAAAAACTTCATTTATGTAAAAGATTATCAAGACAGCTTAAGTGTCGCAACTAATAATGGAAAGAAAATTGTTATTAGTGGAGGTGGAATGTATACACAAGGGCGAATATTAAATCATTTAAAAACTATGGTAGAAGATAAAGATTCTACTATCGTGATGATTGGATATTGTGGTGAAGGAACTATAGGAAGAGAGCTTCAAAGGAAAGATAACAAGACTATAAAAATAGAAGGATTAGAATATAAGAAAAAATGTAAGATATATGAAATGAATACTTGGTCATCTCATATAATGGCTAACGAGAATATAGATTTTATGTTTAATATAAATACACCATTAATATTAATACATCATAGTGATAAAGACGGTAAATATAAATTTAGAGATACTATAGAAGATGAATTAAGAGGTAAAGGAAATAGTGCTAAAATAATAGCCGTAGACGAAGATAATTCAGTATTTTTTATTTAGGAGATGATATAATGGGCAAAATAGATAGAATAGGCGAAAAGGGGATTAATAACTTTGGAAGCGAAATGGTTATAACAGAGTATAGAAAATGGAATGATATAGACGTATATTTTCCTCAATACGATTGGGTAGCTAGAAATAGACGATATGAGAATTTTAAAAGAGGAGAAATCAAATGTCCATATGAGAAACGTGTATTTGGTATGGGTTGTATTGGAGAAGGGAGATATAAAACAGGTAAAAACGGTAGACATACAAGATATTACAACACATGGATTTGTATGTTGGAAAGGTGTTATAATGAAGAACGCAGAGATAGAAACCCAACTTATATAGATTGTGAAGTATCGGAAGAATTTTTAAACTTTCAAAAGTTTGGAGAGTGGGATAGTGAAAATTATTATGAAATAGGAAATGAAAAAATGCATTTGGATAAAGATATTTTATGTAAAGGAAATAAAATATATTCTCCAGATACATGCATATATGTGCCTCAAACTATAAATAGTTTGTTTACTAAAAATGATAAAGCTAGAGGTGATTCACCTATAGGGTCGACACCTTGTAAAAATGGTAAATATCAAGTACGTTGTCGTGTTTATAATTTTGAAACAGGTAAATCAAAGAAAGAATATTTAGGATACTATGAAACTCAAGAGAAAGCTTTTAAGGTATACAAAGAATTTAAGGAGAGATATATTAAAGAGATTGCTGATTATTATAAAAAACAAATTCCCAAAGTCTTATATGATGCTTTATACAATTACGAAGTAGAAATAACAGACTAAAAAAAATTAATAAAACCTATTGACATATATTCTCTATATGATATAATTATATATAGAGGTGATAAATATGAAGAAAATAAAATTTACATTAAAAGGCGAAGAGTTTAATAAAACAGGTAAAATAGACGATATACACCAACATTTACAAGAAATTAATCGTGGTGTTGGTGTAAAGAAAAGTAAAAAAACTTATTCAAGAAAGGATAAACATAAAAAGAAATATTATTAGGAGGCGATTATTTTGACATTAGAAGAATTTAAAAAAACTATAAAATCTTTAGATGACAAAGATGTATGTAAAATACTGTCAGATAGCAATTGTGAACAATGCTTTTGTCAAACCAAAGATAAAGAATGTATTATCACTATTTTTAAAGAGGGTATCTTGAATGAGATAGGCAATAAATAAAAATAATTAATAAAATAAGGAGGAATATTTATGATACAATTATTAAAAATGGGAAATTTAAAAGTGGTTAAAACTTATAATGATTTAAACACTGCAAAATTAGATATAGTAAATAAAAATGCAGAAAAATATTTAATAAAATATAAAAACAATCTATATACAATTAATAGATTTTTAGAAATGAAAGAGGTGAGTGTTAAATGAATATAAAAGGGTTAATAACTAGATGTTTTATAATCTTATTATCCCTAGTATTAATATTTAAAGTAGAGTTTATAATACCATATGCAATAATTTTAACAGCAATAATAATAGGTGAAATAATATATAATATAAAATATAAAAAATAATTAATAAAGGTGATTTTTAATCAGTTTATGTTAATATATAAATGTGAGGTGATTAAAATGTAAAATGTATTATTGGTATAAAGTATTAATAAGGACAACAAATAAAAATAATTAATAAAGGAGAGATGTGTATATGAGTAAATTTACTATGGTCGGAAAATTAGAATTAGCAAAGGATAGAGATAATAGATTGGCATTTTCAGATAATTTATTAGATAGTGGGTGTAATATAAGACAATTAAATTTGCAAATGAAATGTAACAAAGATAATTTTAACCTTCAAATTAAATCTTTTATGAATAATGCTAAAAGAGATTCAGATGGAATATTAAATGTAAATAACTCAACAATTTATACTATATTAAATAAAGATGGTAAATATGAGTCAGTAAATTTTAAATATAAAGATAAAGATAAATATGAAGATAAAGTTGCCAATTTTAGAAAATTAGTATTTGTAAATGGCGAAGAGAGAATGGAATGTATAGATACTTTTGATTATGCTATGTTTGTACATACAATGTTAAAATCTGGAGATTACAAAGATAAAATATTTCAAGTACAAGGGACTATAGAATTTTCAAACTATAAAAATCCTAAGACTGGAGTAGAAAATACATATACAAATTATAATGTTGAAAGAATATATGTTGTAGATAATGATTCAGAACAAAAAGCTACTGCTAATATGGAAATGTATATAACTGAAGATTGTATAGACGATAGCAGATTAGAGGAAGAAAATACGTTTAATTTAATGGGTTATATTCCTCAATATTTAAGTAAGAAAAAAGGTGATTTTGGATATTACAAAATGCTTGAATATCCTTTAAATGCTGAAGGAGATAAAGCTAAAAAGAAATATGAACTTATAAAAAGAGTTTTATTAGATAACTTCGAGGATAATGAATTATGTAAGATAGGCTTCAAAGTTAATTTGATAAGACAAAGAGAAGAAATACCATTCGATTTCGATAAATGTACTGACGAAGAAAAAGATTTAGTAGAATACGGATTAATGGAATTAAAAGATTTGGAAATGCAATATGGAGCTGGAATGGGAGAATTAAAAGACTGTATTCAAGTTTCTAGTATAGCTAGAGGATATTCTACAGGAGCCACACCTACTAATCTTACATTAGTTGAGTTGTTAAATAATGGTGAAGAAGAAAAAGCTAAACCAATATTAAATGACGATTTAACATCAGATGAAGACGGAGATTTAAATATATTTGATACTGAAGAGGGCGATGACTTTAGTTTTGATTTTTAAATATAATAAAAATAATTAATAAAGGAGAGGTAATATGAAAAGTGAATTAGTGAAGAAAATGAAAAGTGAATTTAATCTTAGAACAATAAATGGAAAGAAAGTAGAATTATACGATTTTTACAGTTTATGTGGAATATATAAAAAATTAAAATCTGGTGAATTAGTTAAATAATATTTCTTAATAAAATAATAAAATAGAAGGCTGATATCAGCCTTCTAAGAAAGGAGTAGATATGAGGGAAATAAAATTTAGAGCATTAAGTGAAAATATAGATGGAACATCAGATTGGGTATATGGATATTTGGGTAAATGTGATGGTTGTTTTACAATAAATGATGATAATGGTAATGGTTTATTTATTAATGAAGATACCATAGGTCAATATACAGGTTTTAAAGATAAAAATGGAAAAGAAATATATGAAGGTGATATATTAAAATGTGAATTATACGATAAAACTTATGATAATTATGTTGTGTACTATGATGAAACACAAGGTTACTATGTTGCTGAAAATGAAGAAGGAGGTAAAATGTGTTATCAAACATGGAAGGGGCAAAGTGTGATAGGTAATAAATTTGAAAAAATAAAAAGGAGTAATAATATGTACAAATGTTTTATAGATAACATTGAAACCGTTAACAAATATATTATATCTCTTTTTGAAGTCGATGAAGAAGATAATGTATTGAAATTTTTAGAAAAATATGAGAGTAATAATATAAATAGTGTTATTAATAAAGTAAAAGATATTGAGAGTAGATATGTTGATGTTGAAGTAATTAGTGAAGACAGAAAATTTAATTTATTATATAGTGCCAATAAAGGTGATTTTTAAGTTGTTAATGTTAATATATAACTATGGAGGTGATTAAAATATGTAGGATGAATTGATATAGAATATTGATAAAAATAACAAATAAAAATAATTAATAAAAAGGAGTGTATAGCTGTGAAAAAGAAAAAATTATGGTTAGTATATGTTGAATTTGGTGGAGGCATGGAATGTTATGAATGTCTATATATAATGCACCGATTATGTAGAGGTAACACAAGGGAAGAAGTTTTAGAGGCTTATCAAGAGTATTTTGACGGTGATATATCAGACGGCACTATGAATGGTAGACAAATTAGCATGATAGAAGTTCCCGAAGTTGCAAAAGGTGATTGGGGAGAATTAGAAATAATAAAAAAATAAAATTATAAGATATAAATAAGAATAACAAATAAAAATAATTAATAAAAAGGAGAGATGTGTAATGAGTATAAAAATAAAAATGAATAAAAGTACAAATGATATAAATAAATTAAGAATATATTTGAGAGCTGTGCCTAAATGGGGAAAAACAACTCTATTTAGAAATGTAGTTTTAGAAAAATATAACGGAGACGCAACAAAAGGTTTATTAATTGGTATAAAAGATGAAATAGGATATACATTACTAGACGAATTACAAACAACACATTGTAATACTTGGAAAGAATTAAAAGAATTAGAAAATTGGTTAATAAAAGAAAAAGGCAAAGAACATAATATAGAATTCATAGCTTTCGACTGCGTGGATGAACTTTTACCGATAGCAGAGAAAGAAGTAATGAGATTATCACAAATACAAACTGGTAAACCATGTGACTCAATTAATAAAGCACTAGGTGGCTACGGAAAAGGTCAAGAAAAAGTAAAAGAAATATTAAAGGAATACTTCACAACATTATATAAAGCAGGATTTGGAATATTTTGTATAGCACATACTAAGATGAAGACAATAATTGAAAAAGGAAAAAATGAGGATGAAGGTTATAACATATTAACATCTAATTTGGCTAATACATATGAAAGCATATTTGCAGATATATTCGATTGTGTCTTAACAGGATTAATAGACAGAAGTATTAATGATGGTAAACTAGAAGATACAGAAAGAAGATTATATTTTAGAGGGACAACAGCTGTTGAAGCAGGTACAAGATTTTCGTCAAATTCAGTACCCGAGTATATAGTTGTCGATGATAACCCAAAAGAGTTTGCTAAAAATTTCTTGGAAACAATAGAAGAAGGTATGAGAAATTCAGCAACCAAACCAATAGATAAAGAACAAGTAAAAAAAGAACTTAAAGAAGAAAAGAAACAAGCTGAAAAAGATTTAAAACAAGTACAACAAGAAGTTGAACAACAAGAAAAAGAAGAAGAACAAAAATCAGTAGATGAATTAAAATCTCAACTAAAAGATAAACTTAAAGATACAAATGCTAAGAATATAGTAAAAGAATTTATGAAAGAAAAAGGTGTTAAATCTGTTGCATCATTAGACTCTGAACAATTAACTGAAGTATTAGCTAAATTACAATAATAAATAGTGGAGATTAATTCTCCACTCCCTTTATGGAGGTGATTGAATGGGAAGAAATAAAATTGACAGAACAGGAGAAAGAGGGATAAACAATTTTGGAAGTGAAATGGTTATTATAAATTATAGGAAAGCAATAGATATTGACATTTATTTTCCAGAATATAATTATGTAACTAAAAATAAAACATATAGCGATTTCAAAAATGGCGAAATTAAATGTCCTTATGAGAGAAGAATATTTGGAGTAGGATGTGTCGGAGAGGGAAAATATAAAGTTTTAGAAAATGGTAAAGCTACTAGGGTTTATAGTACATGGCATTGTATGTTAAGAAGATGTTATGACAAGGAATTTCACAAAAAGAATCCCACTTATAAAGATTGTAATGTTAATGAAGAATGGCACAATTTTCAAAATTTTGGCAAATGGTTTGATAATAATTATTACGAAATAGAAGGAGAAAAGATGTGTTTAGATAAAGATATACTTGTAAAACATAATAAAGTATATTCCCCAGAAACTTGTATATTTGTACCAGAAAGAATTAATACTCTATTTATTAAATGTGATAAATCAAGAGGAGAATCAGTTATAGGGACAACTCCTAAAGATGGTAAATATCAAGTGAGTTGCAATTTGATTAATCCAGTAACTGGAGAATCAAAAAAGGAGTATTTAGGCTTTTACGATACTCAAGAAAAAGGTTTTGAAACTTATAAATACTATAAAGAAAAGAACATTAAAGAAGTAGCTGAATATTTTAAAAGATATATACCGATTGAATTATATCAAGTATTGTATTCTTATAAAGTTGAAATTGATGATTAAAAAAAAAGGATGTTAAATTAAATAATTTTATAAATGATATTTTTGATATAAAGGAAGTGATTAAATGTCAAAAGTAACTTGTCGATATTGTAAAAATAAAATAGATAAAAAAGACGCTTTCATAGAAGAATATCTTAATGATAACTTAGAAATTAAAAATAGATATTATTGTAATAAAGAATGTTTTGATAAAAAGAATGAAGAAATAATTAGAAAGCAATGGTTAAAACAAGTAAAAAAATTAGCAAGAGATAAAGTGAGAGAATTGTGTGATTTAAAAGAAAAAGAGAAATCCATATATTTTTCTTCTACATATAAAATAATTACTGATAAATTTGAAGATGAATTAATATATGAATTTATTAATAAATATGAAAAAGATATGTTAGACATATTAAACAATATAGATTTTAAAACTGTTAACTCAAGAATTAAATATTGTTTATCAATGTTAGAAAATCAATTACAACATTATATAGCCGAGAATCAATTAGATAAACAAAAATCTAAAGAAAAAACAGAAGAGGTTAAAGAAGTAGAACCAAGTTTTGCAGATGATTTCGATATAGTAGTTAATGTAAAGAAAAAAGAACGTAGAAGAGGTATTGATGACATATTAGGATTATAAGGGGGAATTCACTAATGGAAAATAATTTAGTTATTACGTCAACAAATAATAAAGAAAATACTTATTATACTGGTGAATGGGATTCAATAGATATTAATTTAAAAAGAATTAATATATTATTAAACGATAATGTGATAGATAGCTATTTATATAATCGTGTTAAAGGAATAAATTTAAATGGGTATATGATAAATATAAAATAGGGGGTGATATTATGGATGAAAAAAATAGAAAAAGATATTTTCTTGTGAACGACGATTTATATCAATTAACAGTAGATTTTGAATGTTTATTATTTGCTTTTGAAAAGTTAAGTTTTCTAACTTCTACAAAACTAAAACCAGACCTTGAAGAATCTATTTTAATTAGTGATTTTAGTGCTTATCAATTCACAGATTATGAAGAATTAGAAACTTCCAATAAAGATACTTTAACACGAATAGCAATATTATTATGCAAACAAATATTAAAATTTAAATATGGAGAATCAATGTGTATACCTATTATTGAAAATTATGAAAAAGCTTATACTAGATGGAAGGAAAATAACAACAAGAAGAAAGAACCCAAAGAATATAAAATAGACGATGTAATACTTGAAGACGAAGTAAAAGAGGACGTGCTTAGTACAATAAACTTTGTAAAAAATATGGAAAAATATAAAGAAATTGGATGTGAATTACCTTCTGGAATATTATTAGAAGGGTTACCAGGTACTGGTAAAACATTATTAGCTAAATCAATAGCTAGTGAATCTAATATGAATTTTAAATCAATGGTAGCTTCAGATTTTCTGGATAAATATGTAGGAGAAAGTAGCAAAAGAGTACAGGAAGTATTTGACAATTTAAAAAATAAAGGTGGAGGTTTATTATTCATAGATGAAATTGACGCTATAGGTATAAATCGTGAAGGAGACGATAATAAGGAATATAGAAGTGCAATGAACAAACTATTATCTTGTATGAATGATGCATCAGAGAATAAGATTATAGTTATAGGAGCAACGAATTTAGTAGAACAATTAGACCCAGCATTAATTAGAGAAGGGAGATTCGATAAGGTTATAACTATTCCTTTGCCTTCTTACGAATTAAGAATTGAATTGTTTAAATTATACGTTGATAAACTTAAACATGAAAAGGATATAAATTACGAATTATTAGCTGAAATAACAGAAGGACAAACTGGAGCATTTATTCATACAGTTTGTAATCATAGTGGTATATATGCAGTAGATAAAGGTTTACGTAAAGTTAATCAAGGTTGTTTATTACATATAATAGAAAGAATGATTAGAGATAAAAAAGTAAAAAAATCAACTATTGGATTTAAATAACATTAGGAATAAAATAAATATAATATAAGAGGTGATTATTATAAAGAATAAAAGAAGAATAATTTATGAAATATATTTCCCTGCCTTCTGTAAAGACTTTAAAGATTTAACTAATAAAATATCATATTTCAAGGAACTAGGAGTTACTACCTTGTGGCTGACTCCTATCTTCCCTAGTTTTACAGAACATGGTTATGACACCACTGATTATTTTAATATCAAAAAAGAGTACGGAACTCTTGAAGATTTCGATAATTTTGTTAAAAAAGCACATGAAAATGGGTTAGAAATTCTATTAGATTTAGTTTTATGTCACACAAGTTCTGAACATAAAATGTTTAAGGACTCTATTCAAGGTAAAAACGATTGTTACTTTTGGAGTGATAAAAAATTAGATGATACATGGAAAATTTGTAATGATAATGGACAATATTATCTAGCTAAATGGTATTACACAATGCCACAACTGAATAATCAATCAGAACACGTTAGACAGTTAATAAAGGATGTAATAAAGTTTTGGTTAATAGAACATAATGTAGATGGATTTAGACTGGATGCTATTAAATACGCTAGTGGAGACTCACTAGCATATTGGAAATGGTTCTGCGATGAAGTTTACAAAATAAAACCAAATTCGTATTTAATCGGTGAATGTTGGACGGAATTTGAAATAAGCAATAAATATGCCAAAACAGGTATGAAGACGTTCAATTTTGAGCAAGCTGGTTGGATGAAAAATAAAGTATTACATAATGGTGAGTTCAAAGTTGTAAACGATGTAGATAATGCAGTTATCTTTTTGGATAATCATGATATGACTAGGATATCAGTTGACTGTAATTTCGATACCAATAAAATTAAGAAATTACTGGACTTAATGTTCATGTTTAAGAACAACGATATCTGCATATATTATGGTGATGAAATCGCAATGGGTGTTCCTAATGGTTACGTAAAATGTGGTGGTCATGGAGATTTTTACTCCCGTACTAAAATGGATTGGCATGAAGTAGAAAGACAGAGAAAAGACCCAAACTCCTTATTTAATTATATGAAAAAATTAATAAAAGAGTTTAAAAATAATTAATAAAATCTATTGATAAATAATTTGGTTATGATATAATAATTTATATAAAGGGGGATTGATAATCATGGGGAGTAAAATTGATAGAACAGGGGAGATAAATTATAACACTTTTGGAAGTAAAATGATTATAACTAAATATAGAACAAACAGAGACATGGATATATATTTTCCAGAATACGATTGGACAGCTAAAAATGTAAAATATGACCATTTTAAAAATGGCAACATTAAATGTCCATATGAAAGAAGAACTTGTGGAATAGGGTATTTAGGTGAAAGTAAATATAAAGTAAAAGAAAATGGGAGAACAACTAGTTGTTACGAAACATGGCATAATATGTTATTAAGATGTTATGATGAAAAATATCATGAAAAATATCCTACATATATAGGTTGTGAAGTTTGTAATGAATGGCATGATTATACAAATTTTGGTGATTGGTTTGTAGATAATTATTATGAAATTGAAGGTCAAAAGATGTGTTTAGATAAGGATATATTACATAAAGGAAATAAAGTTTATTCACCAAATACTTGTGTTTTTGTACCTAATAATATAAATGTCTTATTTATAAAAGGCAATAAAATGAGAGGAGATTATCCTATAGGAGTTGATTATAATAAAATTAATGGAAAATTTAGAGCAAGATGTAGTATTTATGATTTTAAAGAAAATAAAAATAAATCAAAACATTTAGGATATTATAACACACCAGAAGATGCATTTGAAACATATAAGCAATTCAAAGAACAAAATATTAAAGAAGTAGCAGAATATTATAAAGACCAAATACCATCTAAATTATATGATGTATTATACAATTATAAGGTAGAAATAACAGATTAATAATAATTAATAAAATGGAGGAAATGTAATAGGATTCATTAATAACTAATAAAATTTGAGTCTTTATATGGCTTTCTAAGGGGTTTTAAATATCTCCTTGAGTAATTAATCATTGAATTTCTTAGAAAGTCAAATTAAGGGTTTAAATTTAAAAGTTTTTAGAGAGGGGTTGGATATATGTTGTGTAAAATAATTAATAAAGGAGGAGTTGTATGTTAAATTATAATGATTTACCAGAACATCTTCAAAAGGGAAGAAAACAAGTAGAGGGTACAGTCTTAGGTGTATTATTCCAAGATATAATGTCTGTAAAAGAATATAAGTTAGATGATATGTTTATAACTAATGAAGGCATGATTTTATATAGAATAGTTAAAATTCTTTCAGATAATAATGTATTTAAAGCTACAGACTTAGACATAAAACTTCAATGTGATGATTCTTTAATACAAGAGTATAATAATTTAGGTGGCTTTAAAATTATAGAAATATTAATGAAAACAACATCTTTAGAAAATGCTAATTCTTATATTGATGAATTATTAAAACATAATATGTTAGTATCTTTTTATGAAGATGGACTAGATTTACAAAAGGAGATAACTATTAATACTAAAAAGGGTGATATGTCAATATCTTGGATGAAACTTGCAGAAAAAATGACAACTGACGAATTATTGAATTTCAAGGAAAGTAGAGATACAAGTTATTTACCTATCACTATTAACTCTGATGTAAAAGAGCATGTAGGTGAAATAAGTTTAGATTTTATAGAAGATTTAGAAAGTGGTAGCCAAGTAGGAATGTTATTTGATAATGTATTATCTTCTAAATTTTTACCATCAATAAGTAGAGATATTTTGGGTTTACAAAAGAGAACCGTAAATATGATATGTAGTAGCGTTAATGTAGGTAAATCGACTGTATTAAGTAATCTAGCTATGTCTTTAGCAGGAAATGGAAATAGAGTACTTCTTATAACGAACGAAGAAGAAATATCTGCCTTTTTAACTAAGTTTTTAGTTTATTTAATAAATAATGAGGTTGGATATAATAAAATAAATCAAAAAAGAATAAAATCTGGTGCATTAAATGAAGAAGACAGAGAGGCTGTAAGAAAAGCAAGAGATATATATAATGAGAAAATAGCACCTAATTTAATTATATGTAGTACTAATACAATGAATGTTGCAACATTAAAAAAATTAGTAAGAAAGTATGCGTTATCGAGTAAAGGACTGGATATTTTGCTCTTTGATACTTTTAAGATGTCTACGTCAGACAATGATGATAGTTGGAAAGTATTAGTAAAACAATCAAGAGAAATCCATGAATTGACAAAAATTTATGATATATGTGCCGTATTAACATATCAGTTAGCTATGGCGAATAATGGTGCTTTATTCCTTGATATGAGTATGATTTCCAACAGTAAACAAATTGCGGAAATCATGTCGGAAATGTTTTTGATGAGAACCTTATATAAAGAAGAATTAGATAAAAATTCAAAAGTATACTGTAAACCATTTAGAAGAGTAAAAAATGAAAAAACTGGAACATGGGAGGAACAAAGAATAGAATTGAATCCAGATTCAAATTATAGAGTTTTATTCATTGGGAAGTCGAGAAGTACTACTGTGTCATCAGATTCCAACACAGCTTACATATTACATATGAATACATATTCTACTAAAGTTTCTGAGGTTGCTATGTGTCACCCTGTACGTGGAAACATTAATGATGCTAATAGACAAAATAATAAATTTAATAAAAAGTAGGTGTTTAGCCTATGGAAGAATTAAAACAATATTTAAAAAATAATCCAAATGAAATAGAAAAAATATTAAAATATTATAAATATTATAGTATTTCAATTAACAATGAAGAGATTAGATGTGCTAAACCAGAAGGAAATAATCCATCTACAGTTAGAATTAAATTAAATGATAATCTATCTAGTTGTGACTTTTCAACGTCTTATACTGGTGATTTATTCGGTTTAATATCTACTCATGTAGGTTTAAAGTATGGAGTGATATTAAAGTCAGTTAAGACAATGTTGGGTGGTAAAATAGAAGGTAGTTATCAACCAGAGGAAGAGGTATTATTTGATGGTTTCTTCGATAGCTTATATATACCTTATGAATTAGAAGAAGAGGAGGTGACTTATGACGAAAGTATCTTAGATAGATATAATAATGGATATAAGTGGTTTAAACGTTTCACAGATGACGGCATATTACCTTCGAGTCAAGTTAAATTCAAAATAGGATTTGATGAAGATAGTAATAGAATTACAATACCTTGGTTTGACGAACGTGGAGAGTTAATAGGGGTAATTTCTAGAATAGATTCAGACGAAATGACAAACTTCAAATACCTCCCACTTATACCATTTCCTAAACATAAATATCTTTATGGTCTATATCAGAATAAAGAATACATCAAAGAAAGTAAAGAGGTATATATCTTCGAGGCAGAGAAATCTGTAATGTTAGGCGATTCTTTAGGATATAGAAACTTTTTATCTTTAGGTGGAAATAATGTATCTGAATTGCAAGTAGAACAAATACTTAAATTAGGTGTAAATAAAATAATTTTATGTTTAGATGAGGGACTAGATGTGTCTGCAATTAAAAGAGATATAAAAGTAATAAAATCTATGTCATTTATGAGAGATATAAAAATAGGGTTTATATTGGATAGAGAAAATAAATTTTTACCTAAAGGTAGTAAATCGTCACCTATAGATTTAGGGCGTGAAATATTTGAAAAATTATGTGACGAATGTTTGATAATAAATCAATGATGGGGGGTAGTACTATATGTATTATAATAAAAAACATGAGGAAATAGTAAATAATAGAGGGGACAGTTATAAATATATTGGTAGTTATAAATGGAACGAAGAGACCATAGATGATAAAAATAATAAGGGCGGTTTTATTAGAGTAAAATGTCCTTATTGTGGAGCCGAGTACGATGTTATGATTGAAGGTTTTAAAAAGGGAAATAAATGTGGGAAATGTTGTCAAACTTACGAAAATTCTTTTGCTTATCATATTCAACAAGAATTAAAAGAACCTTTAAATAAATATTGGGATTGGGAGAAAAATACAATAAATCCTTATTGTATAACTCCTCAAAGTGGTAAAAAAATATATATAAAATGTACTAAAACTGATTATCATGGAAGTTATTTGATTAGTCCACATACTTTTCATAATGGTAGGAGATGTCCGTATTGTGTTAATCGAAAAATACACCCAAAAGATTCATTTGGTCAATATTTAATTGATGAATTTGGTAAAAATGCCATAGAAAAATATTGGTCTCCAAAAAATACTTTAGACCCTTTTAATATAGCACCAAAAAGTAGCATTAAAAAGGTTTGGATTCTTTGTCAAGAAAAAGATTATCATAATGATGAAGGAGGATATGAAATAACCCTTGCTAATTTTTATAAGGGTAATAGATGTCCTTATTGCTCTAGTAAAAAAGTTCATCCTAAAGACAGTTTTGGACAATATTTAATAAATACTTATGGAGAAGACGCAATAGAGAGGTATTGGAGTAATAAAAACACTACAGACCCATTTAACATATCTTGTGGTAGTGAAAAAAAGGTTTGGTTATTATGTCAAGATAAAGAATATCATAATGATAATGGAGGCTATTTGACAAATTTAAACAACTTTAAAAAAGGAAAAAGATGTACCTATTGTGGTAATCATAAAACACATTATAGAGATTCATTTGGATATTTATATCCAGAAAAAGTTAAATATTGGTCACTTAATAATAAAAAATCACCATTTGAAGTTGCTCCTATGAGTGATAAAAAATATAAATTTATATGTGAAAAATGTGGGAGAGAATTTGAAAGGAATTTAAGTAAATTAAACAGAACAAATACAGGTGTAGTTTGTAGGGAGTGTAAGTCCTCATCTTTAGAACAAACCGCAAAGGAAGTACTGGAAAAATATAATATTGAATATTATAGAGAATACATGTTTAATGATTTAATTGGTGTTGGAAGTGGATTATTGAGATTTGACTTCTATTTGCCAGATTATAATACAATGATAGAATGTCAAGGTAAACAACATGAGGAGATTCAAACTGATTGGCAAACAGAGGAACAATTTAAAATATTACAGGAACATGATAAGCGAAAAAAAGAATATTGTAAAAGAAATGGTATTGAATTAATAGAAATTTGGTATTATGAGGTAGATAATATTGAAGAAATATTAATAAATAAATTAAATTTATAATTGAAAATAATTAATAAATAAGAGGAGTGATTATATGAGTAAAAAAGAGAAATATAGTTTTTCAAAACTTAGTTGTTATGGTAACTGTCCTAAGAACTATTATCTAACTTACATAGAACACGTTAAAAGGAGTCAAAATATTTATGGGAGCGCAGGTGGTGATGCTCACGAATTGGTACAAGCCCTAGAAATAGGGGAAATGACAAATAAACAAGCCGTTGAAGAATGGAAACTTAGGATGGATATGTACGAATTCTGTGGTGAAGCTAATTTTCCGACAATCAAAAGTAAGAAAAATTATATAACAGATGTAACAGCTTATTTCAGAAATTTTAAACCAATACTTATAAATGGTAGGGAAGTATTAATAGAGAAGGAGTTTGAAGTTGAGATTGAAGGAATTGTTATTCGTGGATTCATCGATTTAACATTGATTGACCACAACAAAAAAGAAATTGAAGTGATAGACTATAAAACCTCAAGTAAGAATGGGTTTACGAGTAAAAATTTAATTAAAAAATGTTATCAATTGATTTTATATTCATTAGCATTACAAAAGTTATATCCAGATTATAAAATAGTTAGAAATGCCTTTGATATGTTGAAGTATGGAAAACACAAAGAGACAGGTAAGGTTAAAGAAAGAATAGAAATTCCAATTGATAAAGAAAAAGAGTATGAAAGATATTTCATTGAAATACCATTCAACGAGGAGAACATAGATTTATTTAAAGAGTTTGTAAATAAATCAATGGAAGATATTAATAAAGCTAAAGAGGAGGATTTATGGAGTGTAAATAAAACTAATTTTAGTTTTTTCTGTAAGAACCTTTGCTCAACAGCAGAACATTGTGTTGAATATCAAAAATATAAAAATAAATACAATAAAAGAAAATAATTAATAATTTATAGGTAATTTTCTGTGTACTAATGTTAATACGTTAATATAGGAGGTGGTAATAGATGGAATATAGATATAATAATTACCATAAACATGATTATTATACAAATGTAAGACAACTTGATGTTGTTTGTAGCCCAATGGAATATATCCAGAGGGCTAAGGAATTAGATGGTGATAAAGCGATATTCTTCAGTACCAATCATGGATATCAAGGAAATATACATGAATATTACACAATATGTAAAGAAAATAATATAAAACTTATAGCAGGTGTAGAGGCATATTATGTGTCTAATAGATTAGAAAAAGACAAATCAAATTATCATTTAGTAATAATAGCTAAAAATAAAAATGGATATAAACAAATTAACAAAATAATGTCAGAAGCAAATGCAAGTGGATTTTATTATAAACCCAGAATAGATGATGAATTATTATTTAGTTTAAATCCTAATGACGTAATAATTACAACGGCTTGTGTTGCTTCAAGATTAAGAGATATTGAAGGTGCAGAAGATTGGATAATTAAAATGAAGAATTATTTTGGTAATAACTTTTATTTAGAAGTGCAAAATCATAACACTAATATTCAAAAAGAATATAATAAAAGACTTCTTAATTATGCTAAAAAATATAATATAGAGATAATTCATGCAAATGACTCACATTATATTAAACCCGAAGATTCAAAATATCGAGACTTATTTTTAAAAGCAAAAGGAATAATATATGAGGATGAAAATGATTGTATATTAGATTATCCAGATTATCAAACTATTGTTGAGAGATATAAAAAACAAGGAGTTTTAATAGACGAGGAAATTAAACAAGCTTTAGACAATACATTAATATTTGATTCTTTTGAAGGAATAAAATTAGACGATGATATTAAATTACCTTCTATATCTGATAATCCAAATAAGGAATTAAAACAAATATTAAATAATGAATTAAAAAAAATACCAAAAGAAGAAAGGCAAAAATATATAAATGCTGTAAAATACGAATTGAATATAATAGAAAAAACTCATATGGAAGATTATTTTATTCTTGATTATCATATTGTTAAAAAAGGTATGAAAGACTATAACGGACTATTAACTAAAACTGGAAGAGGGTCTGCACCTTCATTTATCATAACTAAGTTTTTAGGATTAACAGAAATAGACAGACTAAAAGCACCTGTGCCATTATTCCCTACCAGATTCATGTCTATAGAACGTATATTACAAGCAAAATCTTTACCAGATATAGATTTAAACTGTTGTAATCCAGAACCATTTATTAAAGCTACAGAAGATTTATTGGGAGCTGAAAATTGTGCATGGATGCTTAGTTTTAAGCCTTTACAAAGAGCATCTGCATTTAGATTATACTGTAAATCTTTAGATATGAAAGTATCTGAATATGACGAAGTAGCTAAGAATTTAGACGATTATATTGATGATATTAACTGGAAAAATATAATAGAAGAATCAAAACATTTTGTAGGAGTAATTGAAAGCATTTCTCCTTCACCTTGTTCAATGTTACTCTATACAAAACCAGTTGATGAAGAAATAGGTCTTATAAAAACTAAAGATGGAATATGTGCTAATTTAGACGGCTATAATTGTGATAAATATAAATATTTAAAAAATGATTATCTAACCGTCAGCGTTTGGGATATAATAAGGAAAACTTGTAAATTGGCTAATATAGATATACCATCAATAACCGAAATTAATAATCTTTTAGATGATAAAACATGGGACATTTATGAGAAAGGATTAACTTCAACTATCAATCAAGCAGATTCCAAATTTGCTACGGATTTAATTAAAAAATATAAACCTAAAAGTGTGGCTGAAATGAGTGGTTTCGTAGCTTCTATAAGACCTGGTTTTGCATCTTTATTAGATACATTTATAGATAGGAAAGAATATACGACAAATGTAAAAGAATTGGATGAATTATTATCTGAAAGTTATCATTTTATGTTATATCAAGAGTCAATCATGAAGTATTTAATATGGTTAGATATTCCAGAGTCAGAAAGTTATACGATAATTAAGAAAATAGCGAAAAAGAAATTTAAAGAAAAAGAATTAATTGAATTAAAAGAGAAATTAAAAAAAGGTTGGTTAAATGTTGTTGGCAAAGAAAAAGGATTTGAAGAAACGTGGAAAGTAGTAAATGACTCCAGTAAGTACGCTTTTAATGCTAGTCATTCACTATCTTATGCTTATGATAGTTTATATGGAGCTTATTTAAAATCTCATTATCCATTAGAATATTATACTGTTGCTATGAATAATTATACTGGTGACGAAGAAAGAACAACTAGATTAACAGGAGAAATGAAACATTTTAACATTAAATTAAAAAATCCTAAATTCCGTTATTCTAAAGGTGAATATTTCATGGATAAAGAAACAAATTCTATCTACAAAGGTATATCTTCAATTAAATTTGTATCTAAAAATGCTGGTGAAATATTGTATAATTTAAAAGATAGAAGTTACGACACATTCATAGACTTATTAATAGATATAGGAAATAAAATAAACAATAAAAATATAGATATACTGATTAGATTAAATTACTTTGAAGAATTTGGTACAATACCTAAATTATTAAAGGCGCATGAATTATATCAAGAATTTAATGGTAAGAAACAAATATCTAAAGATAAATATCCTAAATTAAATAATGTTTTTAGTAAATTCGCAATAAAGGAGACTGATAAAAGATTTACATTTGATAATACATTATCTATGCTTAAATTCATGGAGAAACATATAGAAAATAAAAAGAATGATATTACACAACTTGTACAAGATTATTTTAAATTTACTGGTACCTGTGATATTAAAGATAAAACATTTGGAAATAAAAATCTTGTAATTAATATAGATACAAAATATGCACCTAAAGTAACTCTATATTCTTTATCTCAAGGAAAGACTATTATTATTAAAATATATAAAAAGAACTTTAGTTTAAATCCATTAGAGGTGGGAGATATAATAGGTATAAAATCGGCTGAATGGAAATACAAAAAGAAAAAAGTTGATAATAAATGGATTCAAACAGATGAAAAAGAGTTAATTGTAGAAAGTTATAAAAAATATAATTTAAAAGGTGACTTTTAAGTTGCTTATGTTAATATATAAGTATAAAAATAATTAATAAAAAGGAGGTGATAAAATGTATTGTATCCGAAATATAGACAATATAAAAATAAATGACTTGTATTTAAGGACTATAAATGGTTATAAAATTTATAAAAAAGGAAGAGACGTATTATTATATATAGATAATGAAGTATTTACAAACGAAATCAGAGAATTTTTATTAAGTGTTATTGTAAATAGTAATAATTTATATAATATATCTATAACAGAAACAACAATAGACGATATGGGTCTTACAAATAAGCTAAAAACAACTTTTCTATGTGGAATAGCAGAAGGTAAAATATATGAGGAAAAATATGATAAGACATCAAGTACATTACCAATATTCAAAATAATAAATGTTTATGAAAGTGAGGTAGAATAAATGTTATTAAAAATATATGGAGCAGTTACAATATTAAATATAATATTAGGAGAAAAACTTAGATTTGATTTAAAGAAAAACACAGAATTTGTTGAAGAATTAGTAACATATCAATTAGGAAGAGTAATATATGACAGACACATTAAACGAAGTAAATTAATAATAAATTCTATATTACCTATTTATAATTTATTTACTGTATTTGAAAATTCTATGTTTTTTATATTTAATATATTTAAAGACAAAGATGGAAATAAGGCAATGTTAGAAGCATTAAGTGTTTTTGAAAATGAAAATAATTAATAAAGGAGATGATTATATGGCAGAGAAAGAAGTCAGTCCTTTTTCTGTGTTATACAATGTAGGTAGCCATAAAAAACAAATGAATATAACAGAAAAAAAAGAAAATATAATAATTAATGGAAAAGTGATTAAATCTAAGCAATATAAATTTGAAAATATAGAAAAACCAAAAAAAGGCGACGTACTCGTGTTAACGTATAAAACAATTAATGGTGAACCAATAGTTACGGACGAAGAACTTGTAAATATTCATAATTGTGTAAAGGAGATTTTTAACGGAGACGTAATTACTTTACCAGATTATATAAACATAGATTTGGTAGATAAAAAATTCTTAGAAGATTCAATAAAAGCTATACAAAAAATACTAGATAGAATGGAATAAAAATAATTAATAAAAAAGGAGAATGATAATATGATGAAAGTAAAATTAATTGGGAAATATGGAAACGTAGAAGAAGTTATAGCTATGGCAGGTAAATTATGTTATAGCCCTATAGGTATAGACGAATTAGAAGAAGGTTTAACAGAAGATAAAATACAAGGTTTTATAAAAAGATTAATAGATATGAGACATGAGTCTCCATTAGAACATTGTAGTTTTTCATTTGCTGTGGAAGGTGTTAGTAGAGTTTTAACACATCAATTAGTAAGACATAGAATAGCATCTTATAGTCAACAATCTCAAAGATATGTTAAGGAAGAAGAAGGTAAATTTGAATTTATAACTCCTAGCATAATTAAAGAAATGGGAGAAGATTATGTCAAAGAATATGAAAATGATATGCACTCAATTCATGCTATGTACTTAAAATGGCAAAAAAATATAAAACAATATGTTGAAGAAAATGATTATCCTACTTATGGTATGAATTCAACTAAAGTGGCTAATGAAAATGCAAGATATGTTTTACCTAATGCTTCAGAAACTAAAATAATAGTTACAATGAATGTTAGAAGTTTGTATAATTTCTTTAGTAAAAGATGTTGTAATAGAGCACAAGAAGAAATTAGAGAACTTGCAGAGAAAATGTTAGAAATATGTAGAGAAGAAGCACCATTATTATTCAGTAAAATAGGAGCACCTTGTCAATATGGGTCTTGTCCAGAAGGTAAAATGAATTGTGGAAGTCCAAAAGAGAGATTGATATAAAAGGAGAATAATTTAATATGAAAACATATAATTTTGATAAGCATTTTCATCTTGAAGACGGTAAATATAGAATTAATAATAATGTTAAACAAACTGAATTAAATAAAATGTTAAAGGTCATGGGGATGAAATCCCTTCCTTTAAATAAAAAACAAATTATAGAACATTATTTTAATATGCTGATAATATATAAATATTATTAATTAATAAGCTCAATAGAAAGGAGGTGGTTTTTTGATTGAAACAGGTAAAATATATAATGAAGATTGTTTCACCACAATGAATAAAATGATAGAAAGTAATTATCAAGTAAATAATATAATAACCCAGCCACCAGAAAGTGTGAATTTTATTAATTTATTTGTATGTTTTGATAAAATTCTAAAAAAAAATGGTATCATATTAATTTCATTGATATACAATAAAGATTCCCCTATTAGAACTTATGAAACAATAGTTAATATAGAAAAACATACAAATTTTAAATTAGCTGATATTATCACTTGGATTAAATCCCCAGTGTTGCCTAATAATATGAGTAAAAATAGAACAACTAGACAACATGAAGAAATATATGTATTCTGTAGAAAAGATGAATTTAAAACATTTAAAACGAACAAAAAAGTTGTTTCAGTTAGAGAGAGTGGACAACCTAATTATAGCAATTTAAATAATGTTATTTATGCACCACTCAGGGATAAAAGAATAAAAACATTTAAACATAATGTATTTAGTACTGATTTAGTATTGGAACTATTGAATATGTATGTTAAAAAAAGTTATATTGTTTATAATCCGTTTAGTGGAACTGGCACAACCTTCAATGCTTGTGTAATTTATAAGTGTAAATTCATAGGGAGCGAAATAGACAAAGAACAAGTAGAATATGCAAGAAAAAGAATAATTAATACAAGAAGAGAATTAAGAAAAAAATAATAAAATAATTAATAAAATATAAAAAGTATTGACAATCATCTTTATATACGATATACTGTGTATAGAGGTGATTGTATGAAAATTTTAAATAAAAATAATATATATAAAAAGAATGAAAAAGAATATGTAGTTTTTAAAACATTTCACAATGTTGTTGATTTGGGTAATAATAATTTTTTAACATATTTAAATGCTGAAGAAATTGGCAGAATGTGGGAAAAAGAAGAATTATGTTACTATGTTCCGACACAAAGAGGAATCAAATTTAGAAAAGTTAATAATAAAATAAAAGAAGATGTTATTGTAAAACAAAGCAATATAAATGAAATGCAGAACTTAATTTTAAAAGGCGAATTAGGAACGACTCAATTAACATTAAATGTATTAAATAGTGATAAAGTATTATTGAATTACAATAAAGACAAAAAAGAATTATTCGTTAAAGGAAGTATAGCGTTGTTAGATGGCATGCATAGAGTTAAATCTTGTTATAAGGCTTATAAAGCTAGTCAAATACTTGGTGATAAAGAATTAATTAAGAATGTGAATAACACAATATTCCCCGTATTGTTAACTCATTATGAAGATTCTAAAGCTAAAATTGTATTTAGTCAGATGTCTAAAGGGCTAAAAATTAGTAAATCGCTTGCTGAAAGCTTTGATTCAACTAAAGCTAGCAATAGAATTATATCAAGACTTAATGAAAATTCCGTACTTAAAGGATTAGTAGAGGTAAGAAAAAATAGTATAAATAAAAATGATATGAATCATATTGTAACTTTTAATACCCTAAAAATTGCTATGGATGAATTTTTCCCAGCAATTAAAGATGCTAATGAGGAACAAGAAATATACATGTTTTTATCTTCATTTTTTAATGAATTATTCAATTTATTCCCCTTCATGAAAAACGAAGAAGAACGTGTGTTAATTAGAGAGGAATCTCTTGAATGTGAAAATGTTATGTTTTATGGATATATATCTATAGCTAGTGATTTATATTTAAAAAGAAAATCTAGTAAATGGAAAGAAGAATTGAAAGCATTAGAAAAAATAAATTTTGATAAATCTAATGAAATTTGGGATTGCATAATCAAAGAAGGAAAAGAATCTTATATTACAATTAATACAAAATCATCAAGAGCTTTGATGGTTAGAACTTTAAAACAAGAATTTTATAATAACTTATAATTTTATCACCATCTTTTAGGTGGTGAATTTTTTATAAAAAGTATTTTAAAAAGCATTGACAAATTTTGTTAATGTGGTATACTTATTTATATACGGTGATAAAAATAATTAATAAAGGAGAGCGATATTCATGATAAAAACAGATAAATATGAATTATATAATGGAGATTGTTTAGAAGTAATGGATGAGTTAATAGAACAAGGAGTTAAAATTGATTTAACAGTTACTTCTCCACCATATGATAATTTAAGAAGTTATGAAAAATCTTTAATGTGGAATTTTGATATATTTAAACAGGTAGCAAATAAATTATATGACATTACAAAAGATGGCGGAGTTGTGGTCTGGATAGTTGGTGACAGTGTGAAAAACGGTGGTAAAACTCTTATATCTTATGAACAGGCATTATATTTTAAAAGTATTGGATTTAATGTATATGATGTGATTATATATGAAAAAACAAGTCCATCTCCACCACACAAAAATAGATATTTCAACGCTTTTGAATATCAATTTATATTATCAAAAGGTAAGCCTAAGACTGTAAATTTATTAAAAGATAGACCAAATAAGTCTGCTGGTACGAAAAGTGGAGTTATTACTAAAAGAGAAAGCGACGGAAGTTTAACTAAAAAGAAGTCAATTCTTATTGGTGAATTTGGAATCAGAACAAATATATGGACTTATGATGTAGGGAATAATAAATCTACAACAGATAAATTTGCTTTTCAACATCCTGCTATATTTCCTGAAAAATTAGCAAAAGACCACATATTAAGTTGGAGTAATGAAAATGATTTAGTATTTGACCCTTTTATGGGTGCTAACACAACAGGAAAAATGGCTTTATTGAATAATAGAAGATTTATAGGAATAGAAAAAGTAGAAGAATATTTTGAAATTAGTAAACAAAGAATTGAAAATGTAGATAAAAATAATTAAAAAGGAGGAACAAAAATGAGTAAATTAATATTTTGTTATGGTACAATGGGGTCCGGTAAAAGTTTACAACTTCTCACTTGGAAATATAATTATGAAAAAGCAGGGTATAAAGTAATAGTATATAAACCTTCGCTAGATACTAGAAAGAGCTTTAAAACTAATAAAAAAGGAAATACAATTTCTTCAAGGATAGGCTTGGAAACAGAATGTGAATTAATTGATAAAGATTTTAATTTTACAGATAGTTTTCAACAACAAACTATAATAATGGTCGACGAAGCTCAATTTTTAACACAAAAACAAGTAAGAGAATTATACGAAATCTCTCTTAAATATACAGTAGTTTGCTTCGGATTAAAAACAGACTTTAGACAATGCTTCTTTGAAGGAAGTAAAGCATTATTTGAATTAGCTGACGATATTATGGAATTAAAAACTATTTGTGAATGTGGTAAAAAGGCTACAATTAATGCTCGCTTAAATGAAAATGGTGAAATTATATTAGATGGAAAACAAATTGAAATAGGTGGGAATGAAAAATATAAGTCTATGTGTAAGTATTGTTTTGAAAAAGAAAAAATAATTAATAAAGGAGAGTGATGTTATGGAAAATCAATGCAAAGTTACTGTGGTAGATAGTATATGTGGCTCAGGAAAGACGAGTTGGGCTATAAATTACATGAATGATAATATAAATAAAAAGTTTATTTATATTACGCCTTATCTTGATGAGATTCAAAGAGTTTTAGATTCATGCGATAATAGAGCCTTCTTTGAACCCAAAACTACACGAGGTGAAGGCAGTAAATTAAAAGATTTTAATAAATTATTATCACAAGGAAAGAATATAATAAGCACACATGCTTTGTTCTCTATGGTTAACGATGATACATTAAAATATTTAAAAGAAAATAATTATATTTTAATTTTAGATGAAGTCTTTTCAGTATGTGAACAAATTCAAATAACAAAAAGTGATAGAGAAATATTATTGAGAGATAAAATATCAGTAGATGAAAAAGGAAAATTAACATGGATTGATAAAAATTATAAAGGTACTTTAACTAAATATAAAAATGCAATAGAACAAGGAGATGTGTATATTTTTGATGAAATATTTATGTTATGGACGTTTCCTTGTAGAATTATGGAAACATTAGAGCATACGTATATATTGACTTATTTATTTAAAGGACAAATGCAAAGAAATTATTACGATATGAATGAAATACAATATGAGTATAAAGCCGTAAAAAGGATTAATGAAACATATAAAATAGTTGAATATAATGAATATGAGGATTTAACTTATCTTCAAAATTTAATACATATATGTGATGACAAGAAATTAAATAAAATAGGGGAATCAAGTGACAAGAGAGTTAATCCCTTATCTAAATCATGGTACGAAAAACAACTAGACGAGAATACTGATGCATTCGATGTGCTTAGTAAAAATATGGTGAATTATTTTAGAAACATATGCAAAGGGAAATCTAAAGATAATATGTGGACTACATTCAAGGATTTTAAAAATAAATGCAAAGGCGAAGGTTATACTAAAGGATTTGTTAGTTGTAATGCCAGAGCTACCAATGAGTATAGACATAAGAAAAATTTAGCATATATTATAAATGCATTTTATAACCCCATGATAATTAGATTCTTCAAAGAAAAAGGCGTAGAAGTGGATGTGGATTCTTGGAGTTTATCAGAGTTAATTCAATGGATGTTTAGGTCACAATTAAGGGATAATAAAGAAATCAATTTATATATTCCCTCAAGTAGAATGAGAGATTTATTAAAGAAGTGGTTATATAAGTTTTAACATTCATAAAACTGATAAATTGAAAAATACAACATGAAAATATATCGAATTTTATATGCTAAAATGAATTTTAAAAATAAAGTTTCTTAATAAAAGATATATAGAAACTGTTAATAATTGTTAATATTGTGCTACGGAGTTATCTCGTCAGAGTTTGAGAAATTCATTCAAACTCTTCCTCACCATTTTTCATTTATTCACAAGTTCATAAATTCAAAATGATTATATAAATGTTTCAAAAAATAATTTTAAATAAAGGTGATTTTTAGATAAGTTATGTTAAATATATAATATAACAAATAATTAATAAAAAGGAGAGAATAATATGAAAGGTTATAAAGTATTTAATTCAGATTGGACTTGTAGAGGTTTTCAATATAAAGTAGGAGAAACATATAAACATGAAGGAGAAATAAAAATATGTAGAGCAGGATTTCATTTCTGTAAAAAACTAGTTGATTGTTTTAATTATTACACTTTTAACCCAAAAAATAAAGTAGCTATAGTAGAAGCTATTGGTGGAGTTATAAAAGAAGAAAGTAATTATTCAAATAGTAAATGTGTAACAGATGAAATAAAAATAGTAAAAGAATTAAGCTGGCATGAAGTATTAGATATAATTAATACTGGTGAAGGAAATACAGGATTTAATAATACTGGAAATTATAATAGTGGTTATTATAATACTGGAGACCATAATAGCGGTAACTATAATACTGGAAATTATAATAGTGGTTATTATAATAATGGTAGATGTAATTCTGGCATCGGTAATTTAGGCGATTATAATAGCGGTGATTGTAATACCGATAATTCTAATAGAGGATATTGGAATACTGGAACTAATAATGTTGGTAACTATAATACAGGAAATTATAACATAGGCTATTATAATATTGGAGATTGTAATTTAAGTGATAGAAATGTAGGATGCTTTTGTACTAATGATAATAAACATGAAACAATTAAACTATTTAACAAAGAAAGTGATTGGACATTAGATACATGGAAGAATAGTCGTGCATATGGAATAATAGATAATTATTTTAAATTAACTATATGGATTAATAAATATGATATGACAGATGAAGAAAAAGAACACCATCCAGATTATAAAGTTACTAGAGGTTATTTAAAAGAATTAAGTTATATAGAGGCATGGAAAAATATGTGGAATTGTATAAATGATACAGAAAAAGAAGCGTTTACTTCATTACCTAACTTTGATAAAGATATATTTAAAACGATAACTGGTATAGATATAGAAGAGGATACAAATGACAAATAATATATTTAAATAAAGGTGATTTTTAAGTTGTTTATGTTAATATATAACTATAACAAAAATAATTAATAAAAAGGAGGAATTATTATGGATATATATCAAGCAAAAGCAAATTATGAAAGATTAGAGGATAAGGTAGCAAAAGCATTAGGTAGTGATAGATATTTTATAAAAAATGGTAGAGTCGTTAAGATTGACGATGCTTTTGATTTATTTATAGATTTAATTGTCATAAGAGATGCTACAAAAGAAGAAATTGAATTATATGAAGAATATTCAAAAGCTAGAGATATTTATAATGAAATAAAATATAGATAAAAATAATTAAGAAATAGGAGGAATATTATAAATGAAATACATAAGTGGATTTACATAAGTAGCTGTTGTATTGGATTAAATATTTTATTCTTTGTATTAGAAATAATTTTATAAAAATAATTAATAAAAGGAGTTGTGTTATGGATATAAAACAATGGTTAGGTGAAGAAAATAAATTAGGACAAGATATTTGGGAAAGAAAATATCAATATAAAGGAGAATCATTTGACGAATGGTTGGATAGGGTTTCTAATGGTAATGAAGAATTAAAGCAATTAATAATAGATAAGAAATTTTTATTTGGAGGAAGAATATTATCTAATAGAGGTCTACATAAAAAAGGGAAAAAAGTAACATATAGTAATTGTTATGTTATACCACAAGTTGAAGATAATATAGAATCAATATATGATAGTTGTAGCAAATTAGCTAGAACATTCTCTTATGGTGGAGGTTGCGGATTAGATATAAGTAAACTAAGACCTAAAGGAGCTAGAGTTGATAATGCTTCCGAATTTACTACAGGAGCTTGCAGTTTTATGGAAACATTTAGTCAAGTTACGGAAACAATTGGTCAAAATGGAAGACGTGGTTAGTCTAATAGCCACCTTTATATAGTGATATATAATGAAAAACTTGGTGAACTTAGAAATCTAAGGTGTATATCTAACGAATAGTAACCGTAGGAAATGACGGTTAATAGATATGCTAACAGGGGAAGTTCTAATGCAAAGTCAAGGATAATCCTGTGTGAAGTATTTATTTTTATAATCTTTCAATTTTAAATTGGAGGATGATGTGTATGAGAGATATAGAATGTTTTGGAATTAAAAAAGGGTATTATAAAATAACTGAAGATGGTAAAGTTTGGTCTAATATTTATAATAAATTTCTATCGTGCAAATATGACAAAGATGGGTATTTAGATTTATTATTGGTATGTGAAGATGGTAAGCGTAGGCATTTTAGAATTCATAGATTAGTAGCTGAAATTTATATTGGTAATCCAAATAACTATCCAATAGTTTTACATTTAGATAATAATAAATCTAATAATCATTATACTAATTTAAAATGGGGAACAATACAAGAAAATACTCAACAAGCTTATGATGATGGGTGTTGTACTTGGAATAAACCAGTATTTTTATATGATAGAAAAAATAAATATTTAATAAAAAAATTCAATTCAATATCTGACTTAGCAAAACATTTCAATTATTCAAAAGGCAACGAAACAGTTTTAGGTAAAATGTGTAAAGGTGAATTGCCACAAGCTAAGAAGGGTAAGTTAAAGAATTATATTATAACACATGAAAGATTATAAAATATAAATAAACATTAAACGACTATCGAAACCATAGTACAAGAGAAATACTTGTATGAAGAAGGGAGTAGAGTACATTCAAGGTGAAATTCCTTGTTTGGAAGTGCCAAGCAACTTATATTTGGTAATAGAATATAAGTTGAAGATATAGTCTAGTCCGTATAAATATCTCGAAAGAGACGGTGTAAACGGCATTGATGTTATCAATAGATTGCAACCATCCAGATTTAGAAGAATTTATAAATATAAAAACAGATTTAAATAAAGTAACTAAAGCAAATATATCAGTAAAAATAACAGACGATTTTATGAAAACAGTAGAATCAGATGGTGATTGGAAATTAACTTTTATAACTGAACGTGACGAAGTAATTGAAAAAACAGTAAAAGCTAAAGAGATATTTATGAACTTATGTGAAAATAACTGGAATTTTGCTGAACCTGGCATTCTATATTGGGATAGAATTGAAAATTACAATATAGTAAGTGAAGATTCAGATTTTAAATATAGTGGAGTAAATCCATGTGCCGAAGAGCCACTTCCAGCAGGTGGGAGCTGTCTTCTAGGAAGTTTTAATTTGAGTGCTTATGTAAAAAATGGAGGGTTTGATTATAATGAGTTTAAACATGATATACCAATAGTTGTCAAAGCTATGAATGACGTTTTAGACGAAGGATTACCATTACATCCATTACAAATACAAAAAGATACAGTAAGAGATTGGAGACAAATAGGAATAGGTATAATGGGTCTAGGGGATATGTTAATTAAAATGGGATTAACATATGGTGAAGAAGATTCAATCAAAGAATGTGATAAAATAGGTTTTACATTAGCAAATGAATCGTTAAAATCTTCGGCTTTATTAGCTAAAGAATTAGGTAGTTATCTTAAATATAATATATCAGTATTAAATTCTCAATTTGTATTGAATAATACGGATAGTAATACTTATGAACTTATAACTCAATATGGATTAAGAAATTCTCAAATATTAACTACAGCACCGACAGGTACTTTAAGTACAATGTTAGGTATAACAGGAGGAATAGAACCCATATTTGAAAAATTCTACACAAGAAAAACTGAATCTTTACATGGTGAAGATGTTTATTATAAAGTTTATACACCAATAGTAAAGAAATATATAGAGAAACACGATTGTTTAGAAGAGGATTTGCCAAAATACTTTGTTACAGCAATGGATTTAAATCCTATAAATAGAGTTAAAATGCAAAGTGTATGGCAAAAACATATCGACGCAAGTATATCAAGTACAGTAAATCTGCCTAAAGAATCTACAGTACAAGATGTATATGAGGTGTATATGGAGGCATGGAAACAAGGTTGTAAAGGAATGACAATTTATCGTAGTGGATGTGCAAGAGAAGGGATATTAACTACAACAGAAAAAGAAGAGGTAAAAGAATTGCAAAGAGGGAAATGGAAATCTTTAGCAAAAGATACTTATTATATTAAAAAGAATTTAACCATAGGTTGTGGTAAGTTAAAATTATTTATAGGATATTCTCCAAGTGAAGAGGCTATACAAGACTTATATATTATAAAAAATGGCAATGGTGGATGTACTAGAAATTTACAAGCATTAGCAATTAGTATGAGTGCCGTATTAAGATTAGGAGGAACTTTAGATAATTTAGAAAAAGCATTTAGAGGAATAGACCCTTGTAATTCATTTGTATCAGCTAGAGCAAAAGGTAAAGAATTAAGCAAAGGTACTTATTGTGGTAGCGCAATATTAAATTGTGTTAAAGACCTTTTAAAAGAAATAAGTAATGAAAATAAAAAAGAAATCAAAATAGTCAAAGAAGAAGAGAATACAAAAAAGGTAAATATAAAAGATACTTTAACAGAACAAGAGAAATTAGATAAAGGATTATGTCCAACTTGTGGAGATAAACTAGAAAGAATAGGTGGATGTATGCAGTGTAAAACTTGTGGATTCAGTCGCTGTGATTAAAAGGAGGTGATAATATGTATGGTATATTAGAAACATTAGAAAAACAATTATCAAAATTAATGATGATTAAATTATTTGGATAATATACTATATAGGTTAAGGGTTAAAAATAATTAATAAATATAGGTAATTTTTATATCAGTTTTGTTAATACAGTAATATAAGAAAAGGAGGTGATAATAAAAATGTAAAATACATTCTAAATAAAATATTAATAAAAATAACAAATTTTAAGGAGATGATGTTATGATAATGATTTTTATAGATTGTAAAATAAACCACATGCAAGAAATCGTAGGACAAAGAATTAGTTTGGATTTTGATAGTATGACAGGTGAATTATATATTAATGCATTACAAACAGGAAAATATATCAAATTATCATCTAATATAAATATAAATAACGAAGGTAGATATGTAATAATTTCAGATAATGATAATAATAGTTTATTTATAATGAAAGATTTAAATGAGGAGCAAATATAATATGAATATAAAAGTAGAAGATAAAGTAAGAATAAAAGAAGATTTGAGTAAATGTGAATTTGGATATACTCCTTATATGGATGCTTATAAAGGTAAAAATGCAATTGTAGTTAAAGTTTGTAGTGGAGGCCAGATAGAATTAGACATAGATAAACAATTCTGGGATTGGTCAGAAAATGTATTAGAAAAAATAGAGGAGAATGATAACATGAATACAAAAATAGAAAAAGGGAATAAAGTAAATGAATCAGATTTAAAAGATTCTGATATAGAATCAATAACAATAGGGCAAGCATTACAATCTATATATGATATACCACCTCAAATTAAAGAAGTAAATGTCGATGATAAAAATGACCCAGTTAATCCATTTATGGAAGAATATGAAAAAATAGTAACTGAAACTGTTAAGTTATGTAAGCGTAAAAATGCCGATTATGGTTCAAGCGTACAAGACACATATGAAAAATTTGGAGATATAAGTTATTTAGTGAGAATAACAGATAAGTATAATAGAATATGTTCTTTATTGCAAAACGGAAAAGCAGAAGTTGAAGATGAGTCTATAACAGATACAATAGTAGACCTTGCTAATTATTGTTTCCTATGGGCAAGTAGTAGAAATTTAAAGGTTGAAGAAAAAAATAATGAATAAGTTTTATTATTTTAAACAAAAAGGAGGTGATTATTATAGCAAATAAAAGTAATAAAATAGGTGCTAAATTTGAAAATAGATTAACAAAACAATTTGAAAAATATAGAAAAGAAGGAAAGGCTTATATATTTAAGATACCTGTTGAATTTGTTGTATTAAGAAAAGGAGCTAAAATTGTATCGGCTTTTCCTAAGAAACAATCACCTTGTCTAGATTACATAGGAATATTACCTAATGGGAAAAGCATAGTATTTGAAGCCAAAACAACAGCTAACAAAACTTCATTTCCTCTTTCAAATATAAAAGACTATCAATATGATTTAATTGATGAGATTCAAAACTATGCAAATAATGTATTCTTTGTAATAGAATTTAGAGAATACAATGAAGTGTATTTAGTGAGTGGACTAGCAATCAGAGAGTTTAAAGAAAATAACTTGCGTAAAAGCATACCATATAAAGAGTTTAAAAATATAGGTATATTAATGAACGATTTAGATGTATTAAAATATATAAATTATTAATAAAGGAGAGATGTAATGAGTAAATTTAAAATTGGTGATAAAGTAAGAATAAGAGAAGATTTAAATGAGTATGATTTTTATGATATAATCCCAGAGATGTTAAAATATAGAGGGAAGGAATTTGAAATAGCAGATTTACGTTATAACACTATCTTTGGTGAGTTTTATATGTTAAATAACGTTGATTATTTTTGGCATGAAGATGCGTTAGAAGTAGTAAATGAATCGGAAATTAAAATATTAGGTGTCGATTATGAAACAAACACATTAAAAATAGAGGAAAGTGTCTCACAAAAGGTGAGGGGATTTGAAATTGTGTCTGATGAATTTAGAAAACATCCAAATGTAGATATAAAAATACCTACACGTGCTACTAGTGAATCAGCAGGATATGATATATCGACTCCAGTAGATATTAAAATACCACCTCATGGTATATCCGAAGCAATACAAACAGATATCAAAGCATATATGTTATATGATGAATATTTGGAAATAGTACCTAGAAGTAGCATTGGATTTAAAAAAGGATTAATGTTAGTAAATACATGTGGAATTATAGATAGTGATTATTATAGTAATCCAGATAATGATGGGAATATAGGGTTTAAATTTAAAAATTTAACAAATAAAACAGTAGAATTAAAAGCAGGAGAAAGAATTTTACAAGGGATATTTAAGAAATATTTATTAGTAGATGAAGATAATTGTAATATAATTAGAAAGAGTGGGATTGGGTCGACTGATGACTAACTATGAAAAAATAATTAATAGTAATGTGGATGAATTAAGTAAATTCTTTTCTCAACAATTTACATGTGACATATGTGTTTATCAAGGTGAGCAAGAATGTAAAAGTTTAACTCATGAAAAAGAGAATTGCATAATTGGAATTAAAAAGTTTTTAGAAAAAGAATATAAGGAGGATTAATATGTTTAGTATAGGTGATTCTGTTGAAATAACAATTGATAAATCTCAATTAAATGAAATATTAAAAAATAATAATGAATTAAGAGATGATATTATGAAATGTTACAACACTAAAATTGGAACTATAACAGATAAATTTTTACCCAATAATATAATCAATGAACCATATTATTGCTTAGATATTGCAGATAATGTATGCTGGAAAGAATCAGAGTTAAAGTTAGTGAATGGAGAGTAATCTTATGAATCTTTTAATTAATTTTATATTATTAATTATACTTAGTTATGTTTTAGAGAAATCTTTTCAATTAACTAAATTTTATAAACATATAATGATTAGCATTGTGATGTTATCAGTTATATTAATTATTTTTAATAGTTTTGATTTATTATTTTAAGGAGGATATATTATGAAAATGAATAAAAAAGAACAAGAACAATTTGAAAATTATGCAATAAAATTTGCACGTGACCTTAAAAATATCTTTACATTTGAAAGCAGTGAAAGATATTTAAAACAGCAATCTATGTGGAAATGGAGTGCGTTTTGTGTTGAATATTTGGCAAGATACAATGTGTTTGGAGATATGGAAGCTGATGAACTAATAGAAAATCAATCTTTATATAGAAAATATGAGAAAATAGTAATTCCCGTTTTCAGAGAATGTATACAAGAACTTGGAATAGAAAGAGAAGAAAAAATAAAGGAAGAAAGAAAAAGAGCAAGAGAAGAATCTAAAAAAGGTAAAACTAAACGTAAAAAGAAATAGTTAATATGAGGTGATGTTATGGGGAGTAAAATAGACAGAACTGGTGAGAAAAATATTAATAACTTTGGTAGTGAGATGATTATTGTGGAATATAATGGGAGTAGAGACGTAGATATTTATTTTCCAGAGTATGACTGGACTGCTAAAGGTGTAAGGTATGCTCATTTTAAAGACGGTGGAATTAAATGTCCTTATGAAAAAACCGTATTTGGAATGGGTTGTTTAGGGGAAGGTAAGTATAATCCTTATAAAAATAAAAGAGCTACTAAGGTGTATGCTACTTGGAAAGATATGTTAAAAAGATGTTATTATGAAAAGTATCAAGAAAAACATCCTACCTATAAAGATTGTAAAGTGTGTGATGAGTGGTTAAATTTTGAAAACTACGAAAGATGGTTTGAAGAAAATTATTATGAAGTTAATGGGGAATCAATGTGCTTAGACAAAGATATTTTAGTTAAACATAATAAAATTTATAGTCCAGAAACTTGTATTTATGTTCCTCAAGCTATAAATAAATTATTTACTAAATCTGATAAAACGAGAGGTAAGTCAGTTATAGGTGTGCATCGTTATATAAATGGAAAATATCAAGTAAGTTGTAATTTAATCAACTTAGAAACAGGTAAGTCAAAACAAAAAACATTGGGTTATTATGATACGCAAGAAAAAGCATTTGAAGTGTATAAATATTACAAAGAAAAGAATATAAAAGACGTTGCCGATTATTTTAAAGGGCAAATACCCGATAAATTATATCAATCTTTATACAACTATATCGTTGAAATAGATGATTAACTCAAAAAATAGAAAAAGTTAGGAGTAGAAATTAATCTACTCCTTTTATTTTGTAGGTGTAAACTATCAATGAAGTATTTCAAACGCCTTAGAATTGATTCTACGAAGTCGTTATTTCTTAAATACTAGGAAATTTTATATAATTTCTAAATACTTTTTATTGACGAACCCATATCCTTGAGTTGTATATACACTTACCCATCCATTAAGACTATACCCAATAGTTACAATGTCATCTTTCTTTAATGTGAATTTAACTTTACCCAAATTACCATTTGAATCTGGTCTAGTTGCTCTAACATTTAAAGTTGTGCATCCGATTACTTTTGCTCGTATGTTATATGCTTTTTTGTCTTCTATTATTTTATTTGCAACTGTAGTTTCATTTGAAGTTTTTACTTCTTCTCCATATTTATATGCTTTTAATAATGGATAGAAATTATTTTCAAACGCTTTTTTGGTATTTCCAAATCCCATAAAATTAGTACCAGGACAACTCTTACGAGATTTAGTAGGATAATAATCCCATAAACAAGTGCCACCAGAAGTAAACCATGAATGTGGTCTGATATAACTTGAACTTTTAGGTATATTAAATTTCTCTGCTAACAAAGAAAATACAAATATTACAGCTTTTCTTTGTTCTGCAGTCATTATATCGTAACCTTTATCGAAGTTACCATATATTTCTACACACACTGCGTTAGTGTTCCATCCTGCTATTCCTATTGGTGTAGAGTTTAAGTTTCTACCTGTTGTTACTTTACCGTTAGGAAATATGTTAAAGTGTTGTGCTATGTAATGACCATGACCATCAGAACTATGCCATGTTTGTTTACCATATGCATCTAACGATTGTGTTCTTCCTAACTCTTTATTGTTACCGTATACTCTTTGGTCGGTTCCACTCCATGTAGAATAATCAGGTAATCCCATGTGGTGTACTTGTAATCTTGTTATTTTTCTCGTTGGATGTTGTTTATCTAACCATTCTTTAAATTCTTTTTCGTTTTCTAATAATGTAAAACCATTTTGTGTTTTCATAACTTTATCATCTCCTATAGAAATAAAAAGAGAGCAGATAAAATCCACTCTCTTTTGGGTTGGTTTATATTTAAAATATAAGGAACTATAAATTAATCTCACTTATAATTTAAATAGTAGTATTATAAAATAATTAATAAAGTTTTTGGGATATGATTTTGATAAAATTTATCCTTACTTTATTATAATATTTTACATTTCATTTTACAATACTTATTTATTGTTTTGTATTAAATTCCTAAATGCTTCATATAGACCTGTTGAAGCTAATCCTGTTATTAATCCACCTAAAATTATATTAAAATCAATATGTTGTGCGTTAAATATAGCTACTATTACACCTACTAACGCCATAATTAACGGTATGTATTTATTGTCTATTTTAGGCACTGAAGTTTTAATTATATAACCTATAGCTAAACAAAATAACATTACTCCACCATTTATTAAACTCATATATAAATCTAAATCAATCATTATTCATCTTCTCCTTTTCATGTTCTTTCATATCTCTAATATCATGTTTTAAATCGCTCATATCATGTTTTAAATCGTCTATCTTTTCATTAGTATCTCTTACTTCATTACTTATTTCTTTAATTGTTAAAGAGAATTCATTTACAGTCTTATGAAATTCTTCTACTGAAGTTTTATATAAGTCTCTATTTTGATTGGATTCATTTAAAACTTGTTGTATTAAAATCCATACCAACATCACAAACACGCCCATTGCACCATAATTACTAAGAACCTCCAATAAATCCATTATTAGCACCACCTTTCTTTATTAATTATTTTATTTATTATAAAGTTACAGTTATTTCAATATATGGTCTTGTTGTTCCAGTACCACTAAAATATCCATAATCTGTAATTGCAAACCCAGATGGTGCTAATAATCTAAATCCATCAATAGTACCATTTTGTATAGATTGTATTGCTGTATCATTTAAAGTTAATGTTAATGTCCCACCTTTGTTAAAATGAGTACTACTGCAATATTGAGTAGAATTAACATTACTCATTGAGAAACTTGTAGGTCTATAATTACTCATATTAGTAGCCCCACTGATTATTGTATTTAATCCAGCATAATAATATGAATGTAAATTTATCAATTTCAATTTTACACTTGTTATAGTTCCTAATTGTCGTGCTTGTTCAAATAAACTTTTAAAACATATTACTCCTAAATAATTGAAATTAGGATAATATCCTTGATATATTCTATCTCTTCTATCATCATTGAAATTATCTGTAAATGTACCTGTTGTACTAGAACTACGATAACTTCCACTCCAATCAGCATAACCTTTTATTATATTAGAAGAAGGAGATGGTTGTGTCCCACCTCCCGTAGAGCCTCCTTCTAAATCTATTCTTTCCATGCCAGTTGAAGTTTTTCTATATATTGGACAAGATACATAACCTGTACTTGTTTTTTTGTATATACTCACATTATTTAAAGAGTTGCCTTTTTTGATGTATATTCCACTCATAAGGCACCTCCTAAATCATAGTAGAAACTTGAGTATCAGTTAATACAGAATCATATATTCTTATATATTCATAATCATTAGCTGTATTTGTTGCGTTGTATAAGAATTTTAATGTAGATGCACAAGTTTTGTATGTTCCTTCGTATTTATTAGTTCCTACATTTAATGTGATTTTCTTTTGCGTTGCATTATGTCTCAATATTATAGTTGTATCACCTGTTGCTTGTTTTCCAGTAATATTATCTCCGTTTCCTTTTGCAAAGAATGTAGTATTACTTTGAGTAGGAATTATATTACATATCATATTATCTTGCCATGTACTCGTTCCTGAACCTAAAGTTATAACATTATTTCCTGAGCTTAGTATAGTTGCTCCAGTAGGATTTACAGATAATTTAATTACCATTGTATAATCAGTTAAATTTAATGCTCCAACATTACATACAAAATATTTATCTTTATCAAATCTAACTCTACCATTAACTTTTTGAACACTACCATTTATTGTTGCTTTTTTATCTCCAATTAAATCAGTCCAAGAAGTAGATTTTGATGTAAAGTTAGATGCATTTAATTCAAATACAGGATTTACAGTAGGAGTTACTGTTGTTGATGTTGCATTAGCAGTTATAACCACATTACCTGTTACACTTGATATTGTTATTTTGTTATTTGCTACAGTAGTACTTGTGACATTTACTCCACCCATAGTTACTATTATAGTATTCATTGTATATCCAGAGTAAGGTGAAAGTGTTGCTGAATATGAAGATTTAGCTGTTACAGTTTGTGTTGAATTATTAGTACTGACATTGGTTAAATTATTTGTTATTGTGTATTTAGTTGTTATTCCAGAATCTCCACTTGCAGTCCCATCTATTTTAATTAATATATCGTTCTCTCTAGCATCACTAGGAAATTCAGAACCAGTATAAACTCTAATTCCATTTATTTCAATACAACCTAATGCTAATCTACTATCGTTTACATTACTATTTTTTCTCATTTCAAATTGAGACTTACTGACGTTATAATCTATTTTTCCTTCAACTGAAACATTTATATCTCCGTTAACATCTAATCTATCTGTTACATTTTTAATTGTATTGATTTCATTTATATCAGCTTTATTAACATAAGCTTTATCAAATCTATAATCTTCAGCACCTAGATTTGAACTTATACCTTTACCATAAGGTATAATACCATCTTTAGTTGTACGAATAGCTCTTGTTTCATTACCATCTTCAGTAATCATACCTTTATAGCCGTCTATCTCTTTAAGTAATAGACCTTTTGTATCTTTTGTTTTTTCTATATAATTATCATGTGTATGATTTATATCAGCGTACTTTTTATCACAATTAGATTTAAATTCAGTTAATGTAGTTTTAACACTGTCTTGTAAATCTTTAATATCTTTTTCACTAGCAAAGCCGTCAAAATCAATATTGTTATTGTCCATTATGATTTCAACTAACCACGTTCCTATATAACTTAATCTACATTTATAATACCCTCGAGCTAATCTATAAGCATAATCTTTTTCTGTGCTTCTAAATGTAGCATATATAACTTCGGAGGTGTTTATATATAATATAAATTCATTATGGAAGTTTATAGTAGGAAGTTTTATTATTAAATCATTATCTGTAGAAACACTTTGATATTTATCTAGTGATAAATTTATTTCACCATCTACTGGAAGTTTGTTTACAACTAAATTATCCAAAGCATAATACATTGCATCTTCTAATTTGTTCATTTTTTGAGCTGTTATAGTGGTTTTATCTTTCCATGTAGTTTTATTATATCTTTTATTTTTATCAAACACATCTACTTCGTCACCAATAGTTATATGAGAGTTTCCTATTCCTCCTTTATCTATTTCACTAGATGTATCTTCTGAATAATCTATTATAGGATTAACATGAAATTGATTGTAAATTATAGGCAAACTAATTTCACTATTATCTTCTCCAAACAATTTAATTTGAAAATTATAATCTCCTACTTCAACTACTTCATCAACTATATCTTCTGTAACTTTTAAAATTATTTCATCTATATCTACTGCTGTTTTTGGAAGAGCTACCCTAGTTCCATTTGGTTTTTCCAATGTTATTTGTGAATAACTTGCTCCCTCAATACCTTTCCCATTAGAAAATTTATAAGGGAATCCTTCAATAGTAAAATAAATTACTACATCTTTATCTTTTTTACTTAAAAATATGTCATTATCTAATGTTGCTTTGCCACTTTTAATTCTCATATTAAATTTACCATACATAAAATCACCTCCTATTTACCAAAACAAGTTAAAAATACTGTAAAGCTACCTTCTAATTTTATCTTTGAATCCAAATGTCTTAATCCTATTTTTACTTTATCTTTTCCAGACGGAATAGCTACAACATTTAGATTGCTATAAATATATTTTGTAGATTCACAACTACAAGCTACTGTGAGAATCACATTAGGAAATGATTTTTTTAATGTGATTTCCTGCGTTATATTTTCCGAACTACCATCAGCAGTTAATGAAATAGTCATACATTCTACTATCATTCCATTTATGTTATTATAAATATAATCATCACCTAATGTAACTGAACTTGAATTATCTCCAATTGTAGTTGTTCCTAATGATTGCCATGCACCATCAATTTTTCCTAATATTGATAAATTCATTAAACCACCTCCTAAAATCCATTTTTGTGATTAGCTCTTACATATGTTGGATAATCAAAATAACAAGTATCGAAGTCTACATCTACTCCACCGTAACCACTTAATTTCTTATATCCACCTTGCCACAACTTAACATCAGTTCTAGTCCAAGTACAAGCTGAACTCCATTGAGCCACCCATATGTGGTCAGTATATTTTACATTACTCCAATTTACATAACTTGTTGCCCATGAGTTATTAGTGTAAATTCCTGCCATATATCCTGCATCATTTATTATTTGACAAAAAGCGTTCATACAATTTGTCAATACAGTCTTACCGGGATTGCCTAATTTATTAACTAAATCATTTTCTTGGTCGAAGAATATTGGGAATTCAAATGTTTGAGAATATTTATTTAATTGTTGAACCACCCAATTTGCCTCTACTTTAACTTTTTCAACTGTATTTGCATATGAGAAAAAATACACACCTACAGGTATTTTATTTTCAACACATCCTTTTAAATATTCTTCAAATTTAGGGTCTATTATAGGTTGTCCACCTTTTCTGCTACCATAACCTATTCTAAGTATTGCAAAGTTAGTTTCACCATAAGTTTTAATTTTAGCAAAGTCAAGATTTCCTTGATATTTAGATATATCTACACCCATACAAGGTACTGTAAATCCTGTATTACCACCTACTTCCCCTGTTCCTCCTGCATCAACTGTTATAGTAGATATAGTTACATATGAGGAATTAGCATTTATATATCCTATACTATTATTGTAACTTACTTTAACCCATGAAGTATTTGTATAAGTTTCAAGTATTGGTAATGTATATCCGTTAGGTATAGCACCTAATACTGGATATTTTACTCCCATACCACTTCTAACATTTAAAGCATTACAAATTACTTTTGCAACTTTAGTAGTAGAAGATAATAATAATCCCACATACGCTTTACCTGTATTTTCTCCTATTGCAGTAGCAGTAGGTTGGTCTTTGCAGTTTACAGCGAATACGGGAAGACTGTGTGAAGAACTCAATCCTAAAGCATCATTACTTATTGTTCCTGTTATTTGGAACACCTTACCATCTATATCTTTTCCAGTGTCTGCAAATTTAACATATTGTCCAACATATCTTTGGTCAGTAGTTAAACATATGTTTTTATCTGGATATTTATCACTTGTAAATTCTGAATCTATATAATAACCCATTATAGTTGAGTCTAAAGTTAAATTAGATACCCATACGGTTTTATCTTCAGCAGGTGGTTTTACAGGTGTTGGATTACTCGGAACATCTTTTCCGTCGTCATCATCGTCTTTAGGTTCTTCATATATTCTTATCCATAATTTATATTTTGGGTCACTAGGAATATCTTTACCAATATATATTTCTTCTTCTGTGAAATGTTCAAACATATATTTAAAAACTGAATTTAAATTATCAAACTTTGTACCTTCAACTAAACCCTCTTTATAACTACATAATTCTTTTCTCATTGTTTCTATGAGTTCATCTTTACTCATATCTGTATTCTCTAATAAAGCTCCTATACCTTTTACTTCATAATCTACTTTTATTTCATCTGTTAATTCTTCAAAAGATTTAACTATAATACATTCCTTATCTTCATCGTATTCTGGCTTTATTCCGTTTATTTTTTTAAATCCATATTTAATCATTAAATCTTCATTTGTATTAAAATTAGTAATTAAAACACCATCAGAAGTTTTATAATTTACTGGTGCAAAAACTAATTCTCCATTAATAATTTTACCGTACATATTATACCTCCTTTATTAACTTTTTTACAAAAATAAAAGAAGAGGAAAATAGTCCTCTTCTTAAAATAGAAATAATTAAACTTTTGAATAACAACATGGTTGATTTCATGTACATTAATATTATGTATTATTATTTAAAATTATATACGCAATATTTTTAAATTGTGAACTAACTTATAGTTATATATCCCAATGATATCAATTTAGATTTAAATGCATTTTTTACAGATTCAAGCCCATATGTATTGTAATGTGTATCATCCACACCATCTCCACCAGCTTTGCCCGCATTTAAATCAGATGCTCCCATTAATATACTTGCAGGTACTTGCCCTAATGCAATTCTTGATTTATCCACATCTGTAGCTGTTATATTATTTTCAGTAAGAGAATTGTCTATTAAATATTGTCTTAAACTGAAATAATGTTCACCAAAAGTATTAGTAAATAAAGTTTCAACTTCTGTTGTTATAGTTCTAGTTGATTCATTTCTTAATCTATAACCTGTTGCTCCAGTTGCTATTATATATTTTGTTCCTTGATAATAATCAACCATACTCTGTACTTGTGCTAATAATTTGGAAGGAGTATCATCCCAACCACTATTTGTTCCTAAATAAATTATCATTACATCATCATTTTTTCGTACTTCTGATGTTTTTGATATAACCTCTGTATTTGCATTAACTTGAACTGCATCACCTTCTTCATATCTTGTAAAATAATACTTATTATTTTTGTATGAAATAGAACCTTCTATATTAGATATAGTAACTGGATTATAATTACATCCTGTTGATAAAACAGGACTATTACTAAATGTTTGATTGTCTTTACTCTCCAACGCGACTTCTACCTCTGTACAAGTAGCAGGTATTGTAAATGCAGTTTTTACATGGGCTTGATTTCCTCCTTGTCTGCATGATGTAGAAGTTGTATATTCCCCACTAATAGCCATATTTTTAACATTGTGAGTTGTTATTTCATTTTGTAATCTTGAAGGCCACGCAAGCCCATCTGTTCCAGTACTTGTAGTAGAATCTCCCCATGTTGATATAACTGGAATAGAAGTAGAGCCTAAATATGCTAAGGTTACATTCGCACTTGAACCATATAGTTTTGATATATTTGTATATGTTGTAGAATCTTTAACCATATACACAGATACTGTTCCACAATTTTGCAACATTTGGTCTGCCCTAGTTACACCTTTTGATAATATTTCTATTTTTTTCAATGCTATATCTCCACTAAAACAGTATGGTAAATTCGTTACATTTTCGGGAACAACTATACTTTCTAATGCTGAACATTTATATAACGCCATATTCATATCTGTTGTGCCACTTGGTAACCCGTATATTTTTTTTAATTTCGTACATTCTTTAAATGTTTGATTTAAATTTGTGCATAATGTTAATTTGCTTAAATCTTGTATATATTCTAATTCTGAACAATTTGCAAATGCTTGAGACATTCCCGAACATTTCACATATTTATCTAATCCCACTACAAATTTTAATTTAGAGCATCCATTCCAGGTATTTGATAAATTATCAACTCTATCACAATCGTATTTAAACCCAATTAGAGAAGTACAGTTCGCAAATGCAGAAGTTAATGATGATGTAGCTATTTGATTTATTGTCCCATACTGATTTACTACTGTAGCACTATCTATTTGTATATATTGTATAGTGGTATTTGCATTAAATGTAGCTGACTTAACGATAACCTTTTTATTTACTCCGTCAACTTCCATAGTTGCAGGAACTATAATGTTTGATTTTGCCCCACTGTATGCTCCTAGAATAACGTAATCACCATTTACAGTATTATCTGTAAAATCGGCACTTGTTACGGTGTAAGCTCCTGTAGGGAACGTTGTATCTACACTATACTCACTACCTTCTGCAACGGCATAAATACTCACATTTGATTCTGTTAATAACTCATCACTATTCATAAATTTTACATTTACTGTTTCACTTGTGTCTATACTACCAACAGTAATAGTAACATATTGATAAGTGTTATAATTATTAGGTGTGAAAGTTAATGAAGTTTTATTTACACTCAAAATATCACTATCCTCTATTATGGTAATTGTTTGATTTTGATTTGGTTTAGTGTCTAATTTTACCCCTATAGTAGCAGAACCATTTTCTTTTATTTTTACAAAACTATTATCAAATACAAGATTTCCATATACAGGTTTTTCTACAGTTCCACCACTTATTACTAACCTAGATAACTCTATATTTCCCAACATTAATTTTATAGTGTTATTATCTCCTGCTACTAATTTTAAACTTTTTAAATCCTTCGCAATATCTTTACATTGTGCATCAATTTCATTTAAATTTTCTCTTAATACCTTACCATCTTCACACAATACATTATCATCAGTAGACCAAAATGACACAACATTCCCATTTTCATCACTATATTTATTCTTCATATACTTCATTATTTCATACCTCCTAATTTATATAACACTCTTCAGAAGAAATTTTATTAAAAGGAATTTTTGTAATAGTTCCTGTTTCTCCTCCCGATGCGTCGCCTTTAACTATTGGCACATTTTCATCATGTATTAAAGTATCTCCATACCAAATTTCATTTAAATAATTTAATTTTATTTGACATAATACATCTTTTTTTAATATTGGTTGTGTTCTCCATGCTATACTCGGAAATATTAAAACTAAATCATCCACTGTTGGTCTAATAAATAAATTCAATTCCACAAATTCATCCATATCTGGTAACACAATAGTTGATAATGTTTCTGTTTTTAAATATTGATATTTATCTGATGTCAAATTTAATTTATCTTCATCATCTGAAACAACTATATTTAAATAATCTACTATTTGTTCTTTTTTATTTTTTATTTTATTGAATTTATATAATTTGAAATAATCTTCATCTAAACATAATAATCCATATGTGTTTTCTTCAGTGTTACTAGTAATATATACGTAATTTTTATTACCTTCTAAATATACTATTTCAGTACTTGAATTAAAATCTTTTACCCAACCTTTTAATATATAAGAACCTTTAGATAATTCAGAAATAATCACTGGTGTATCTTCTGTTCCTTTTTTAATTGTATATCCTTTTGTTTCTTCTAATTCTAATAATTTGTTTTTATGTTTTATTATTTCATCTGTAAGTTCACTTGTTGCTTGTTCTAATTTATTCAATTTTGTATCAGTTATTATATCTCCAGATATCCAAACAGTTCTATTATAAGAACCATCAACGTTAAAAGTTCTTAATTCTTTACCGTACTTAGCTGTTTTATAATTATCTATCGTTGCTACATTTGTTGTCCCATATGATAAATCGTCATCTTCTACTTCACATTCCAATACAGACATAATAAAATAAGGGAGTTTCATTCTCCCTCCCTTATCATCGTAAAGTCTAATATGAACATGATAATTACCAATTTCATCAATTTGATTCATTATCTCATTGTTTATGGTGAATAATATTTTATTATCAATTATAGGTACTATATCTGATTTGATTTGTTTTTTTAACGGACTTACCAAAACTACATCAGATAATAAATAATTAGAACTTAAATCTAAATAATCAGTATCCATCAATTTAAAATAAACATCTATTCCTTTATCGTGCGAAAATATTGATAATTCACGATTTAAAACACTTTTTTGTTTATTGATAATTATTGAATATTCTTTTTTCATTTATTTACTCCTTTCTAAGTAGTTGTATTATTTTCAAGAGCATCTAATCTTGATTCTATATTAGATAATTTTGAATTTATTGTATCTATTTTAGTAGATAAGGTGTTTACTTGATTTTGAACTTCTAAGATTTTATCATTTAATCTTTTTTCAATTTGTTGTAAATTAACTTCACTTGTTGCTGAATTAATTAAATTTATACAGTTTAACATTTGTGAATTTAATTTATTTCTAGCCTCCCTATATAATGCTATTCTTATATTGAATTCTTTTCTTTCATTTTTATCAAAAATTAAATCTTTCATATCTACTCGTATTGAATTAATGAAATTTGTATGTTTTGCTTTAAAATCATCAAAATATTCTTTTAATAATTGTTTATTATTATCTCCTAATTTCTCATTATTATAGTAAGATTGATAACTAGCTTCTATTTTAGAAACATAATTAACCATTGCATTTGCTAAAGCGTCTAATGAATTATATTGTGCTACCGTTAATTTTCCATCTGTATTTAATAATGAATTAGTTATAGGGAGCATATCATTTGAGTATTTTTGATTTGCATCAAAATATTCTTGAATAGTTTGTTGTTCTTTAGCAAATGAATTAATTAGTGAAGCCTGTAATTCATTCATATTGTTAGATAAATCGTCTATTCTAGTATTTGTATTATATACTTCATCTGATATAGTACTTGAAGCTCCTAATGTTTTTTCACCTTCTGAACCTATGGACAATATTGTACTACATGAATCTTTAAAAGAAGATAATGTTATCAATATCGTAGTTATATTAGATGTTATAGACGAAATATCTACTAATGTTATATTTTCTCTATTATCTTCTGTAATAATTTTAATTTCTACAATTAAATCAGCCAGCATTTTTTGCAAAGATAGTTGATATTCTAAAAAAGATGTTGTATCTACGTCATTAGAATTTTCTGCCATCATATCAATTAAAGCATCACTATATCCAAGCATTTCTTGAAATTTATTATTGATTATATCTAATCTATAATTAACATCTGCTTTTTCAGCTGAATTAAATGTCTCGTCGGAAAGTCTATCGGTTAATGTAGTTTTTAAATCTATCATTAAAGAATTGGAATTTATTATAGACGTATTTAATCTTTCTTTAATTTGTTCAAATGATAAGTTTTCTTGATATTCTTTTGATAAACTTTCAATATTATCTTGAGTGATTTCAAGTTGTTTTTTATAAAATTTGTTGTTCTCATTGACATCCTTTAATTTCTCTGCTATTGACTTTTTATTATATCCATCAAATAGCATTTCTAATAAATCTGTTGTAGTTGTTACTCCTATGCCATCTATATTTTTAATTATAAATATCAAGTCTTCTTTGTCATCTAATTTATTATTTGTGGGTATTAATTCTGATGATTTTATTTTCCAATAAATATATTTATTGTTAGTATATATATTATTTATATTATATATTATATTGTCATATAATATTGTCATATCCTTGATATAAATGTATCCTTGATTAGGTGTGTTATTAATTATTGCCATTTACATCACCTCCTAATAAAAATAACACCTATGTTTTATAGGTGTTTATACTAAATTTATTAATTATTTTTAATCTGTAATTTCAACTATATAATTATACATACCATTATATAATTTTTCTGGTATTTTATTTTTATAGTAATCTGCAACTTCTTTAATATTCTTTTCTTTGTAGTATCTATAAATTTCAAACGCCTTCTCTTGACTATCATAATAGCCTAAGTGTTTCCATTCACTTTTATTCTTTTCAAAATTATACAAGCTGTAATAAGCTCGATATTTATTTTTAAATGGGCTTACACCTATAGGGCATTTTCCCCTATCATTATCACGTTTAGTAAATAACTTATTTATTGTTTGTGGTACAAATATACAGGTTTCTGGTGAATAAACTTTATTTCCTTTGCACAAAATATCTTTATCCAGACACATTGTTTCTCCTTCAATCTCATAATAATTTTCCTCATACCATTTACCAAAGTTCTGGAAATTATGCCATTTTTCACTTACTTTACAATTCTTATAAGTCAAGTGTTTTTCATGAAGTTTTTCATCATAACATCTTCTTAACATATCACACCAAGCAGAATAAACTTTAGTTAGTTTTCCATTTTCTCTACATTTATATTTACCTTCATCTAAATAACCAACTCCATAATATCTTCTTTCATATGGACATTTTATATTACCATTTTTAAACACGTCATATCTTGTGTTTTTCGCAATCCAATTATATTGAGGAAAATACACATCTATACTATTTGCTTTTCTATACTCTACTATAATCATCTCACTACCAAACGTATTATAATTCTTTTCACCTATTCTATCTGTTTTATTCATAAATATCTCCCCTTTATTAATTATTTTTGTTTCCCTTTTTATTCTTTCCAATTGCAACTTCAATTAAACCTTTTGAAACGCTAACTATTTAATATTGTCCAATAAATAGTATTTCTAATGTTTTTGTCTGTATCATAGAATTTAGTGAAATTAATTAATACGCCATCTCCATTATTCATATAATTTTTAAATGCTGTTTTAAATCTTGACAAACTACCATTATTGTATGCTATTTTGTAAGTGTCAGTAAAACTGTAATTTTTGATATTACTTGTACCCCATTCGATTACATATCCATCTAAACGTTTTGGATTAGTCCAGTTTGAAGTACAAGCTTGTATAGTAGAACCTGCCACGATATCGCAATCTGTCATGAGGATACCACTATCTGTTGCCATAAGTATACCATCTAATTTAATTTGACTACCATCTGCATTTCTCCATATTTTACCATCCAACTCTGGGAAATACACTAATGTTCCATATGGTAAATTTCCACAACCAAAAGTTTTACCCATATGAGTACCTAATCCAGAACGTCCACCTTTATCGTTTTCGGTTGCATTATAGCAAGTACATCTCAATCCTTTAAATTTATAAATGTATTCATGTCCATTTATAATACCTTGTTCATTGAAACAGTTCTTATATTCTTCTACGCCATTACCAATATTCGTATTTCCGTTAGAACTGTTTTTATCAGCTTCAGCTACCTGTGGTAATCTAAAGAATATCCATTGATTTTTATCAAAAGTTCTTTTTCCTTTTCTTATACCACTTGAATAACCAGATGCCTCATACATTTCGTAATCTGAATATCCGTAAATCATAACATGATGAGTTCTACAAGTAAATACATTATTTCTACTAAAACTTACTCCATCATTAACACAAAGAACAATATCCCCTGGTTTTGCATCTTTTAATCCTTCTTCTTTATATAACCAATATTCAGCACCTAATTGTTTTAATTTAGCTTGTAAAGAACCAGCACTGCATGACAATGCACGAAGTTCTGGTATACCTGCGTAATCATAACAACATCCAACATAGCTCGAACAATCCCATCCATATGTTTGATATGGAGTTACCCAAGAAGGTTGGTAATAGCGTGTTGAACCTAAAACTTCACTCATAGCTTTTATTGTATTAGGCTTTCTGAAATCCACTGTTCTATAAAATTGGCTATAGTTTGCTTGATGGTTTACACACATTCTTACTATTTCTTCAGCCTTTTCCATAATCTTTTCTCTATATGGATTTACATTTGTAGTTGTATTATCATTATCATCTGGAACAATAGTAGAACCAACGTTATTCTTGATTTGATATTTGATATTATTTAACAATATTTTACAACCAGCAACATTTAAATCTATGCCATTATAAGTATAATATGAAGATAAAATATTATTTTCTACCATTCCACCTTGCACTGTTATAGATTTTAATCCTAATTCTGTTGCCGTTTTTTGTAATGTACTATTATAACTTTTTATTTGTGAATTCAATTGTGAATAACTATAATCTGTAGTAACATAATTCACACCCACTGGTATTTCGTTTACAACAAATATATATTTACCTGTGTATTTATTTTTTACACTTTCTAAGAATAATTTAACTTTACTCACATCACATATCGAAGTATTATTTAATCCCAACATAATAACTATCGCTTGAGGATTAGAAGGATAAACTGTAACATCAAAATCTTCTACATTTTCACCAATATAAGTCATTTTAGGATTTAAATTATAGTCTTGTAAATTTTGAATTCTCTTCGTACCAATTATTAAAACATTATCTAAATCATCTATATTTATTTCTGCTTCTTTTGCACTTACCGTTACCACACAAGATGCTTTTATATTTGTGTTCTTATTTGATATTACTGTTATCTCACATTTACCTTGCCCTACACCTGTAATTAATCCTTCATTAGACACTTTAGCTATATTACCATTGGAACTAATATATGTTACTGATTGATTTGCATTTGTAGGTATTACTGTAGGTAAAATATAAACTGATTCATGTTTGTCTATTTCTACGAGATTATTATTTAGTCTTATACCTGTAACTTTTACATTATCGCTATCTCCCATATCCATTTCTACTACAACTTTACAAGTGTCGGTTTTATTTCCATCTTCTGTTATAACAGTTATTATACAAGCCCCATATCCGTTACCTACAATAACACCATCTGTAACACTTGCAATGTTTTCATCTGATGATATCCAAATTATATTTTTGTTTTTAGCGGTATCTGGTAAAACAGTAGCTTTAAGAATATACTCTTCGTCAAGATTAATTTCTATTGTATGTTGATTTAAATCTACACTAGAAACGCTATCAATATACGCTTTATCGGGAGAAAAATCTAAATCTAAATTTATATCAGTAACTAAAGAACTACTTACTTTATTATACTTTTGTTTATTCCATAACCATTTATTTACAGAAATTATTTTTTTAGTTTCTTTAGATTTCTTTAATAAATCAGCTATAACTCTTGTATTCTCTTTATTTGTCTTTTTATTTGAGAATGTTAGATTTAAAGTATTATCATTATAATTCATAGACCAACCGGTAAAGAAAACTAAATCTTCTTTATTTCTTTCTTTATCATAAGTAGATATTACATCACCCAAACCTAGTTGAACGTTTGGAATTAATCTAGTTTTATCACCTAATAATCTACTGATAAAATTTACTGAATCTATTGTAAATTCTACTGTAGGTTTACATTTTGACTCTAGTATATGTTGTCCAGTTTTAATTAACTCATTTGCATCTAAAAAACTATCATCTGAATATGTATCATAATAAATATAATCTTTTAATTCATTTAATAATTTTTCATTAAACAACAAATTACCAGCTTCATCTTCTGAAGTTTCTCTTCTACATAATTTGTTTAATTTATTTATTTTAACTTCCAATTCTTTTGTTTCTTTTTCTAATATGCGTATTTGATTCGAAACATCTTGTAGTTCTAAGCGTGATATATCTAGTTCACTTTTTATATCATCTAATAAATAATATTCTTCTTCGGTTTCCATATCATTATATCCATCAATTATATTTTGTAATTGATTACATTTAGTCATTAATATGTTTTCCGAAGAGTCTAACTTTGATAATTCTGAATTTTTTTGAGTCTTTAAACTTACATATTCTTTCCACTTATCTATTCTTTTAGGTGTCAATTCTTCAAATAATTTTAAAGCTCTAATTAATTCTTTACTCATATCTTCGTTTTCTATGAAATAAGAATAATTTTCAATATAATTTAATCCAGTTGGATTTGCCTCTTCAACTATACATTCTTCTTCATTTCCTTCGAGAATTAATCTTGTAACAATGTCTGAAGAATTGTAAGTTTTTTCTAGTGATTTTAAATAATTATCTTTATGCAATATTAATTTTAAATCATTTCCAAAACCATCAATATCGTATAAATTTATTTTTTTATTCACTCTATCGAATATAGGAACACAACAGAATTGCTCAGCTATAGTTTCGGTTATAAATGAATAAAATGAAGTATTAGTTTCTTCTTGCATACGAACTTTAGGTTCACCATTATCCATATATCTAACCTCATCATCTATGTGTCCTAATTTCCAACCTGTCTGTTGATATAAATACTCATCAAAAGAATATATATTTGTTTCCTCATCTTTATCCTTTAACATTAATCCACAATCAGATAATGCTATTGTATTCTTTTCTAACTTATTTTCTAATCCATATGCTGTAATTGATTTCGTATGATTAGATTGATTTTCTGTTATTTCTTTTATAACAAAATACTCACCATCAACACAGATTAATCTTTCGGCTATAACTTCATCATATACATAATAATCTTGCATTTCTTTACTGAAATTGTTTCTATATTTAAGAGGTATTGTAAAACTAATAGTGTCCACTTCATCAATACTTCTTGTTTCTTCATCTAAATAAAACAAAGGTATTTCAGCTATAACATCACCATTTAATTTAGTTAATGTAATATGTTTTATAGGTTTTAATTCTTTTATAATTATTTCGTTCATAATCATCACCTATATTATTTCTGGAAAATTACAATAAATAATAATAGTACATTCGCCTTCAATTACTAACTGATTATCACCTTGTTTTAATTTAATCCAATTTCTATTACAGTCTGATATAGGATAATATCGCTTATCACTTTCAACTAAATACATCTTATTATCTATTTTAATAGTTTCTTCTTCAATTAAATTGTTTATCACAAAATCATTTATTTTTACAACTTGATTCTTTTTACAATTACTTTCTATAACAATTAGTGGCTCATAATCTAAATCTCCACTATTATATATATTTATTAATTCTTTTCCTTTTACTTCTTTTTCTATTATTACCTTTCTATAAGCATATTGATTTAATGGTTTAAAAGTGACTTCTATACAGCCCATAGGTTCTCCATATGTAAATTTCTTTTGTATTTTTATGCATTTAAAATAATATACAAAATCTAAATTATCATATGAAATAAATTCTTCAAAATCATCACTAATTAACCATCTTCTAATTTCTTTATAATTTTCATAAGTCCAGATTAAGGGAGTCCCATTTTTTTCTAAATATAATTGTAAGACTACATCTTCTGGTTCTTCATTTTTTTCATTATACAAATCTAAATTATCTTCTTTTTCCAAACTTTTATTATAAGGTACTCCAAAATCATTTAGAACATCATTATCAGTGGTTAATATACTTAAAAATTTATCCTTAGATTGTTTTCCTTTCCATATAAAATATTGACTTTTAAACAACTGTATCACCCTCCTTTTAAAAAGAGGGCTAAATGTATTAACCCTCTATAATGATTTGTTAACAATATCTTGTAAAGTTTTATTTATCATATCTTGCATATCATCTAAAGTATTATCATCAACGTTTCCATCAATATTTATTACTATATCCCCTACGTTTAATGTTTTATTTCCTGTATTTTTATTTAGATTATCTTTATAACTTATATTTCCTAGTTGCTTAAATCCTAATTGGTCAAATATTTCAGAATAATCTTTTAAATAATCTAGTGCAACAGAAAGATTGTCACACAATTCTGTTTTAATAGAATCTCCTAAAATACCTACAGCATCACCACTTGTTTCAGCAAAATCAATTAACTTATCTTGTAGGTTAGTTATGTTACCATTTAAATCAGTGAATGTATTAGTCATCATTGCATCTTGTACCATTTGTGCGATTTTTTGTTGAGTATAAGTATCATCTATATCTTGTGTCATATCTTCTTTCTTTTTATCTAATGCATCTAATTGTGATTGGAACATATCATCTATATCACTGTCTGTTTTGCTTTGTATTTTATCATTTAAGTCATCTTGTGCTTCTTTTAATTCGTCTAATAATTCTTTTAATTTAGATTTTCCGCTCATAGAATTATCTTTTTTTGCCAATTCTATTTTCTTATTAATTTCATCTATTTTATCTTGTTGTTCTTTTAAATCTTTAGCATAATCATCTTCGTCACGCTGTTTCTTATAAGCATCTCTTTTCTTTTCTATTAATTCTTTTTCTTTATCGTATTGTTTTTCTATAGAATCTTTTCTTTTGTCTATTTCGTCTTTTATTACATCAGTTATTTTATCCTCTATATCTTTAACTTTATTCAACTTATCTTTTTGTAAATCAACTATATCTTTTTGTAAATCAGCATATTTTTTTTCTGCATCAGCTAAATCACCGTTAATCAAATCTGTATATTCTTCCAATAAATCATTTACCTTTTCTAAATCTTCATTATTTTGAAAGCTATTTAAAATATCATCTATATTATTAACATTACCTTCAATATCAAATGTAAAACCGTACTTAGATAAATTTTCTTGATAGACTGGAATTTTATTTTTCATATTATTTATCAAATCCATTTGTTTAGATAATTGTTCATTCATTAATTTTAATTTTTCTTCGGTTAATTTGATTGTATCTAAACCATTTGAATTTTCTAATTTTACATCTATTATGTCTATTTTATTTCCTAGTATATCAAATTGATTGTTTATTTTAGTTATTGCATTGTTAAATCTATATAATTTGTCTTCTCTAGTTAATTTTTCAATTTCGTCATTGTTTTCTTTAATTGTGGCTTTCATTTCTGACCATTGTTCTTCACAACTAAATAATTCACTTTGTTGAATATCATAATATTTATTAGCTAAATTTGTAAGTTTATCTAATTCTTCTTTGTATTTACTAGCCTTATCACTAGCACTTTGACTAGCCGAAGAATTTGAAGAAGATTTTGAAGAGCTATTTTTAGATGCTTTATCAGCTATATCTTGAAGTCGTTTATATTCCTTCTGCATAGCTAATAATTTTTCTTCATAGTTAGTCATATTTCCATCTTCATTAAAATTAAATCCTTCTTTTTGAAGTTTTTGTTGAAGTGTATCTCTTTCAGAAATTAAATCATCATAATATTCTTTTTGAAGTTTAGCTTGTTCTTCTAATAATTTATTTTTTTGTTCAAGATATTTGATTTTTTCAGTACCTATAGCTTTCTCCATTTGTTTATCTAATAATGAAGTTTTCTTAGTAACTGTTTCAATTCTATATTGTAATTCTTTAAACAATTCTACAGAATATTCTATCATATCTAATACATCTTGATATTTAAGGCTTATAGGAGTTAAAGCTGTTTCTATATCACCTATACTATTAAAATCTCTCGTAGCATATGTACTTATTCCACCAGAACTATCTGAAGTAGAAGTTGCTGTATTTACATCATTTGCAGTTACTACAGGTTGTGAAGTCACCATTGGTGTAGCACTCAACTGCTCTACAGAATAAGGATTATCTTCTATATTAGAAAATTCACCTATAGAATCTCCCCACATTACCGATTTTCCCTTTCCACTATGGGGAACTTTTGATTTACCTTTTTCTGTATAAGTTAAAGTAGCCATTATTGATATACTTCGTGGTATTTCTTTTATTTGTTGTTTTAAACTATCTAATTTACTTGCTACATCGGCACTATTACTAATTATTTTAATATATTTCTCTGGAATTTTTAATCCTTGAAGTGCATAAAGTTGCTGTAATGCTTGAAAAGCCATTACGGTAACATCTACGACTTTATTTTTTAACTGTATAGCATCTACAGTTCCAAGTTCATCTAATGCGTTAGATAATGCTACTCCAACTTCAATTTGTTTTTCTGCTGGTAGTTGCCCTATTAAGTCCATTACGGTTGCTATGTCACCTTGAGCTAAAGCTTTATCTATTTTTACTTTTATGTCTTTTTCATCTTTTTCATTTAATAGACTATCTATTTCAGCTTTAGCAGTTTTTATTGTATCTTCACCTAAAACATTTATATGACATTTTGTTACTGCTTCTGGATGGTCAAATACCCATTGAATCATGTCTTCATAAGATTCTAATTTAGATAAATCTTGAATGTTATTTTTAAAGAATGTTTCAATGTCTTTGTCTTTACCTCTTAAATTATCCATTAATTTGGCATAATTTTCAACTTGGTCGGTATTTTCTACTTGTGTTCTTAAAGTTTTTACTATTTCATCTTTTCCGTCAAATTGTTTAAAACTTGCAAAAGCATCATCTATTTTCTTTTTATCGTCGTCAGATACAGCGTATTCTCCTGTAACAAACAATTTACCTACGTCTATTTTGCCTTTTCCAAATTGTTTATCTACAAGATTTTGAACGTCTTGAATTAAATTATTTCTAGTTTCTTCATCATCTTCTACATAAATTTGAGATAATTTAGCTGTTAATTCCATATCGTCTAAAGAAAATTCATTGTCGTCCATCAATCGATTAACTAAGTCTTTTACTTTGTCTGGCAAATTACTATCTTCTAAAGTGGCTTTAACTTCTTTGATATTATAAACCATTTTTCCGTCTTTTTCTACTGTATCAAGACCACTTAAATCTTGAAGAAAATTATTGTAAGCGTCCCATGTTGCCATTAAATCTTTAGTTTCTTTATCTGTCATGTTTATATTTTTACCAAAAGAACGTAAATAAGCATCCATAGCATTTTGAGCCATTTTAGCACTTTCTGGTAATTCCACCATACTTCTAGCTACATCTTCATTTACTCCCCATAATTTGGCTAAAGAAGGGATTAATTTTTCAATTCCTTGTTCATAAGCAGTAATGTCGCTTGTATCTGCATATGCTTGTTGCAAATCATATAATTTTCTTATTGATTTATCTATTGTTCCAGAATCAAACATTTTCTTCATATTTGATTCAAATAAACTTTGTTGTCCACTTGTTAATTGAGAAAAATCTAATCCATTTATAACTTCTATCATTTCAGATTGAACGTCACTTTTTAATCTACTAAAACCATCACCTATAGACAAAGAGTTTACTATACTTTTATTTATTTTTTGAGATTCGGTACTTATTTTTGCTTCAGCATCTACAACTGCCTCTTTAGCACTAGCATAAGTATCACTTAATTTAGCAAGCCTTTCTGAATAATCTTCTAGCCACGCTGAATCACCTGTTTGAGTAAATGTATTATTAAGTTCAGTTTTCTTTTTTCTGATGTTTTCTATTTGTCTATTATATTCCTTGATTGCTTGTTTATTAAAAGCTCCATCTTTACCAGCAAATCCTTGCCCCTCATTCATTTTGTCTGTGGCGTTTCTTTGTTGGTCTTTATATTCTTGATTCAAAGCCTCTTGTTGTTTCTTGATTAGTTTATCATATTTTGCAATTAATTTATCAATATCTCCACCCATTGATAAAATTGGATTATTATCTTTGTCATACAATATCTTCACATAAGGTCGTTAATCTTATGCAGTTCTCTTATGAACTTCTCTAGTTTTCACTAGACGTTGAGACTATATCTTTACCTATTACTAGGTACATACCACTTCCACTCACTTGAGTGTACTCTCTTTCGAGATAGTCGTTGAAGTTTAAATATTTTATTAATTATTTATTAATTATTTTATCTAAAATTTTTTCTATATTATCATATTCCCAATATGGGATTCTAATTAAATTCCAATTATTTTCTTTTGCATATTCATTTTTCATTTCATCATGCTTTTGAAGTTTTTCATATCCACCATCTTTATATGAATCTTTATAATGAAATTCTCCATCATATTCAATCCATATTCTTTCATTAGGTAATATAAAGTCTGGTCTTAATGGGTTATTAGAGTCAGATAACAAATCATCAAAATACGGTTCATCATAAATATAATCTATATTATTATTTTTCAAATAAGACATTATTTTATATTCGCCTTTTGAAATATTACATATAGGACACTTTTGACCATTTTGTAATTTATTCCAACTTTTATAAAAAATATGTCCTTTTTTACATTGTATTTTTAATTTTGTTTTTGCATTTTCATATTCAGATAATAATTTAAACCCATCATTGTTTAATTTGTTTTCTATGTCTTTTATACTTGGTTGTTTCATTCCAAAGCAAGCAGGACATCTCGTGCCTTTTAATGCTTTGTTACCTTTAAAATTTTTAAAACAAACCACAAAAATATGTCCATGTTCACATTGTATTAATATCCTAGAATTTAACGCCTTGAATTTTAATATTCCTATAAATTTATAATTTTGAGATTCTACATATTTTTTTATTTCATTTTCATCCCATTTTAATCTCATAATTTTACCCCCATTATATTATTTCCTAAATATGCAAAATTTAAATCTTTTTTAAAATAATTAATAAAATATTTCTTACCTGCTGATTACCCAATCCTTAAACTTTTTAAAACCATCACGTTTACCATTGCTAGTTCCGTTGTGGTATTAAGGCTCTAAGGGTTTTCCAGCAATTCAATATGTTTTCTAACAATGATTACTCATTGTAGGGGCTATTTCTAACCCAAGACAATATCTTCTCCACAAATATCAATTATTTGTTGCTGTAACTCTTTAAATCTTTCTTGTTGTTCAGAAGTTTTATCTACCGTATCATATAATTTTTTATATTCATCTCTAATATCCGAAAGATTCGTTCTTGCTTTTGTTGAGCTATTGACTTTATTGTTTAAAGTGGTTATCTTTTCAGCATTTTTTTCTAAAGCGTCATTAAGTTTATTTGCTTCGTCTGTAAAATGTTGGATAACTTTACTTATCCCTAACGATATAAGCACACCTATACCTATATTTACAGCGCTCATAGCTAAATTCATAGCTCCTAAAGCTACTTTTGTTCCTAATGCTTTAGCCTCTACACCTGTTAAAGCACTTCTAACTGCTGTTAATCCAGAAGCAAATACTCCAGAACTTTGACGTGCTTCTTTAAAACTTTCATTTAGACTTTTACCAAATTTAACTATACCTAATGAATTCCAGCCCTCTTTGATTGTAGCTATAAATCCAGGATTGGTTTGTCCTATTGTTCTAGCTCCAGAAGCCCTACTTGTTGCACTTGCCTGACGATTCAATGCATTTGTAGTGTTTATTGCTTCTGCTTGCAATCTTCTTTCTTGGTTTATTAATTCTTCAAATCCACCATTTGCATTAAATTTTAATCCATTTTTTAATCCAACTATAAGTCCTATAACAGTTGGTAATGCAATCCCCATATCATCTAAGCCTTTCACAATGTTGTCTATCGCACCGACTATATTTATTGCTATATCTAATACTTGCTTGGCAGTGTTACCATCTACAAGTGTATTTATTAAATCTCTCCATTTTTCTTGTAATAATGTAAGTTTCCCTTGTACGGAGTCTATATATCTTGCATTCATTATCTTCATATAGATTCGCTACATCTATACAGTTCTCTTATGAACTTCTCTATGTTTCCATAGACGTTGAGACTATTTCTTCATCTTCAGCATCACCTGTTAAGAGCAAAGTTTTTCCACTATCAATAGCTTATAGTGTACGGTTTCGCAACCTAGTCGTTGAAAGCATAATCTAATTTATTAATTATTTTTACTAGATTAATACTTGCATGAATATCCATTATTTTTGATTACTTAGGATTTAACCATATAATCATCCTTACGTTCTTTCTACTTTCGTACCATACCATTTAACATTACTGTTTCTGTTTTGGTGTAAGGCTTTAGGAGTTACCTGCTTTTAACTTTGTGTCCTATGCAGATTTCTCTACATACGGAGAATGTTGTTTCTCTTTCATAGAACTTCCGATAGTTTTACCTGCATCATATTCACTTAAAAACTTTTGTGCTTGACTCCAGTTACTCATTATAGCAGTGAAAACATTAAGCTGGTTTTTCGGTTTGTTATCGTAAAGGCTTTTTATCCTCTACTTCTAGGAGTTTCCCCCATTATACCATGTTAATTCATGACTAGCCCAGCATATATTTTCGCCCTCGTTTAACGTTAGGTTTGATGGTTGCAAACCCATCTCAAATATTACTATATAATATTGCGGAGGAGGCTCGTGGTAGGATTATTGCTAACAATAACGCTCACCTACTATGCGTTACGGATATTCTTTGTTGAGATACCCTCGGTATTATCATATCCTTTAAGGACTTAGACTCTCTTACCACCTTAATCTTACGATTTAGTTGACCGATACACTCCTCTAATCTACATAACATTTCTGTTATGAGTGGCATATTAAATTTATATACCTGCAATCGCTTCTGATAAAGCTGATTTATCTTTTTTAGATAATGAATCCCATTTTTTGCTTATTTCATCCATTATAGTATAAAAATCTTTAACTTGTCCTGTAGTATCATGTATGTCTATTTTTGCTATATTTTCTATTGCTAATGCCGTTTTATTCATTGAAATACTCGAATTGTTATTATCATGTAGTTTTTTATCTACATCTCTGGAAGTTTCCTTCATTTTCATCGGTTAGTCAATTCTAACCCAGTCTGGCGTACATTTTAATCTCCCACTAAATAGTGGTTCAAACGATTTCGGAGACTCTTGGAGGAATTATATTCTTTTTAAGTTTCATCCTCTACGCTCTACAGTGATTAAGACTTTTTAATTTCTTAATTTACCTCGGTATCAACTTATCTTTTATTAATTATTTTAAAGACTTAGTCTTTCTTACTATGTATGTTACCACACATATAACCGATTTTCCCCGAACCGGCAATATTATTTACCGTCTTTTGCACTTGTTTTCCAACCTGCCATATTCTGCATAATAGTTTTTAAACCATTACCTAATTTAGATGCATTTTGTAATGGTTCTTGACCAGCTATGATTATACCAACTAATTCTTCCATACTAACACCTAATGTATTAGCAACCGAAGCTGAACGTTTCATTGCTTCAGCAACATCTGCACCTGTTAAAGCATAGTTATTGTTGGCATAGTTTATCATATCCATCATTTTCATCATATTAGAATAACCTTTAGTTACTCCTGGAATTTTTTCTTGTACATCGTCTAATGCTTTAGTTATCCCACCATATGATGCTAAAACTGATTTTAAATATATATCTGCTTTATTTTGGTCTACATCTATAACATTAGCGAACATTGATGAATTCTTAGCGAATTCAACTGCTTTATTTACATTATGAAAACCAGATTGTAAAGCATTTGCTGTAGAATTAATTATGTCTATACTACTTCTAGCAACTTCTTGACCTGCTTCAGTGGCCTTTTTCATCAAGCCATCTAACTGTGCTTCAGTTCCTGTGAAATCAGCAGGTGCGACTTTTAAAACTTTTTTGATAGCAGTATCTGTGTCAAGTATTGTACTACCTACTGATGAGATTGCTTTAGTTAATTGTCTGGCAATTAAATTTCCCATTGTATACATACTTAATGTTGAATATAAATTGGTAGCAAATCCATTAGTTCTTTTAGTTGTAGTTCCTAAAATGTTTACAGCTTTAGCAGTATTATTTATTGCTCTTGTTGCATTATTAGCACTATTAGTTGTTCCGTTATTTAATGTGTTGTTAACATTATTTAATTCATTTGCTACGGTAGAAGCATTAGTTTTTAAATTAATTTGTTTGTTATTTAATTTATTAATAAGATTATTAATCTCTTGTTCAGCACCACTACCGTCTACAGAAGTTTTTAATCTAATTGTTAAATCTGCCATATATTATAATTTCACCTACCTTTCTATATAACATCTAAACCTTGTCCTATTAAATAAGATTTTAATTCTTGAGGAATTTTCATTGCTATATTTACTTGTGAATCAGGTATTATTGTTGTAGGTGGATAATATGTTACAGCAGTATCACTTTTGAATTGCCAAACTCTACCTGCTTCCCAACCTATAATTGGAAAGAAATGTTCTCCAGTTAATACGCTTGTCCAATCACCATCATCTTTAAATTCAACTACTGCACTATCCATATCTATACTATGTATCTGAGCTATTTCACCCATTTGTCCAGTACGTTCATAGACAGAAGGTTCATGGTCAGCATATATTTGTTCATTTACTTCTAACTGCATTATATCTACCATTTTATTAGCCATAGTGGGCATTGCCGTAGAAACAATAGATTTAATATAATTAACTGCACTTTGTACATCATTAACAACCATCATTAATCACCTTTTTTCATTTCTTTAATTTCTCCTTCCAATTTTTCACAATCCTTATTTATTAAGTCTAATTTCTCTGTTCCTAATAATATTTTTTTTGTCAAAGCTAATGATTGCATTTGTTCTATTAAAAGTTGTTTTTCTAATAAAACCTCCATAACTATTTCTCCCACGATTTCTTCTACATCTTGTGCTATAAGCATTAACTCTTTATTCCCTTTGTTTATACTATCAATTAATTCATCATCTATTTCAATATCTGTTGCTAAATTAAAAGCTTTTTCATATATTAAATTCATTAAATCTTTTCCTGTCGTATCTTCTCCCATTTCTTTTGTAATAATGTCTTTTAATTGTTGTCTTTCTTCTCCAAACAAATTATATACTGTTATTTCTTCTATATTTCCTTCTATTTCTACATAATATATTTTCCTAATTTCTGATAATCTTAATTTACTTAATTTCATATAAATTCTCCTTTCTTTATTAATTATTTTTTTCATATACAAATAAAAATAGGAGGAAATTAATCCTCCTATTCACACACCATTATACAAATAGCAACTAGAGTTACACAGCTGGTTTTGTGTACATCTATATTATATGTTAATTTTGAATTTATATACGCAATATTTTTAAATTGTGTATATAATATTAAGAACAGTTAATTTTATCCCCTGTCACTTCATTTAATATTGAAAAACTGTCTGCATTTAAAGAAACCTTACTATCACCAATTACAAATCGTTGCTTCTCATCAAATTGGATTCTACAATAATTTTTATTAAATTTATAATATACTTCAACAATATTCTTACCTTCAATATTTTTAATTTTTGCAAAAAAGTTTTTATATGTTAGTACAGTATTCTCTTGTGTATTATCTTCAATATCGTTTTTACAAACCAAAACAACTTGAGGATTATTATTTACATCTAATTCTTGTCTAACTTTTATATATAAATCACATTGACATATTTCAGGTCTAGTGATATCAATAGCAGATATTTTACAGGTAGCATAATCATATTTTTTAGTTGTTATTATTTGACAAACTTTAATGTATCCTAGATTTGTTTCATTCCCTATAGTTTCAAATGTATTTTTTGATATATCGCTAGAAGTTAATTTAGTATATCCAGTAACAGGAGTTTCTAATTTACCATAATTAATTTCAATTCCTCTTGCAAAGACTTTTTTTATTAAAAGTTTTGAATATGCTTTAGCTATTTTATAATATATTTTAATGTTTGTAATACCTTGTGCTCCCATCTTATAATACAATTCAAAATTCCTATTATCAATATAAATATTACTATTTCCATTTTGAGAGGAAAAATAGATTGAAGGTATTTTTTTGTCATCTGTAGACACCCTTACTTTTATAAGACCCATGTCTTCAAAGTTAACGGAATCATCTATTAAAGAATAAAAAAGTATAAGTTCTTTTCTTTCATAATTTTCAACTAAATTAAATTCACTAATAAGAATATAATCATTATTACTTGTAGAATCGAGAGAATCATATATTATGGTATCATTACTATTAATACTAGAGTTAAAAATTTTATTATTTCTATTAATATTTAATTCATCAATTAAAACACTTATTTTTTCATAGATATTATCATATACATTAAGTGAATTAGACTCCATAAACTTGGAATCATTCTCCTTATGATTTTGATTTATAAAATCATTTACTGTATTTAAATCAAAATCATAATTTAAAATTTTAGAATCTGAACTTAAATATATTTTATTGTTGTTTTGATTAATGTTTGTTTTATATGTATCTTTAGATGAAGTATTAACATAAACCAAACGTATTGGGTTATAAAAAATATTATTTTTTATTGAGATATCATTATATTTTAACTCCAAATTTTGTATCTCTATATCAGCAACTTTATCTTTATCAGGTCGAACATTTCCCCATCCTCGCCCTTGACCTATACATAAATTATTATAAAATTTAACATTCTTAAATCCTAAGTTATCTCCGTTGCTAGAAGAACCCTTTTTACTCCAAACTTCAAATGATTGACTATTATTTTTAAATATATTATTACACACACTTACATTTTCCCAATATCCGTCAATCCCTTGCACTGTAAATCCAGCATCATAACAATTTGATATCTTATTATTTCTAACAATTAAGTTTTTTGCATAAGATAGAAATTCTATTGCATTTCCATATCTCCTATAATAAGAATGATTAGTTAATATACCTCCACCTATGAAGTTGAATTCGTTATTTTGGATAACAACATTTTCTGGGGAGTTATAACCAACTACAGCGTGTCCACCAAGATACTCAAATCTAATATTCTGTAGAATCGTATTGCTTTCTAATTTAAAAAGTGAGGAATTAGACGCACAAACAAAACATATATTTTCAATAATATAGTTAGGATTAGTGTTACAATATACATATACGAAATCATCATCACAATAAAAATCAAAATTATTTTCAAGTTCCAATTTTGTTTCTTTTCTATTGCAATAAAGTGTATTTTTATTTGAATTATCAACTATAAAAGCCACATTATTAGCATCTGTAGTATTTTTTGTACCTGTGTGTTTTGTATTATCTTTTAAATCTATTTTGTATATATTTTCAGAATCTAAAGTCCAATAGTTGCTATTATTAACTATTCTACAATATGAAAATGTAGGAGGTTCAATATCTGTTCCATAAGCATCAAATAATATTTTAGCGTCTTTAGTTTTTGTATATTCAACTGTTTCATAAAAAACATCTCCTCTTTTGAAAAGTACAACGTCATCATCTCTTAACGTTATATTCTTTAAATCTGTTAAGCTCAAAGGGGAGTTTTCAGAAGTACCATTCCCATTAGCATTAGTCGAAACATAGTAAATCATTAAAAATCGCCTCCTAGTGTAGTTTTCAAAAATTGTGAAAAATTGAAAGATTTAATGTTTTTTTCATTCGCAATATCTTTACATTGCGAATTAACTTCATTAATTCCGCCTATTATAGTTTTATCATCTGTATTTAATTCATTATGTATAGTATCATCTACACCATCAAAAGAAGTGTCATCTTTTTCTAATGTTATTGTTTTGCTATTTATTTCGTTAACAGCTCCAACTATTGTTTTTTCTTCAGTAGCCAAATTATCATCTGTCTTCTTTTGATAATCTTTTAATTCTACTTTTCCACCAGAATTAACATCTTCTCTTAACTGATTTATAGCTCCAACTATACTTTTATTATCGCCAACTAAATTATCATCCTTTTTTAATTGAACTTGATTCATCTCTATACCTAAACCTATATCATTAACTTCTTTTATTAATTTTTCTAATATAGGTAAATTTTTATCTTGTTTTATTTGATTATTTAATTTAGCTGTTATATTTGGTCTTACAACGTAGTCAAAGGATTCAGAAGTAAAACATTTAGTTTCATTATCTATTGTTCCAGAAACTCTTATCTCACATTCATAAGTTCCTATTATATCAAGATAATCTGTTGTTAAATCAACTTGATATAATAAATCTTCTTTTGATATTAATGTTGCATCTAAAGGTTTAAATTCATTAGTTTCTGGTTTTAGTACTGCAAATTCTACAATCAAATCATCCGGTATAGTTTTATCTGAACCAGTGCAAACTAATTGTATAAATATATTACAAATATTTAAATCAGTATTATAAAAGAATAGAGTTTTATCTGATTTAATTTTTGTATTTTTTAAATTTACGGTGATTAAATAATCTTTATCTATATCAATCATTAAATCATCTCCTTTATTAATTTTTATATAAAAAGAGTGATTAAATTAATAATCACGCTTATAGTTTTATTACAATAGTTGTTACGCAATATTTTTAAATTGTGAACTAATTAAAATACACTATTAATCCAACTTGTAAAAGTATTAGACAATACATTATGCCCTTTTTGATTAAAGTGAGTACCTTTTTGAGTTTCACCATCAAAATAATAATCTAAATTTGATTGATTTGTCGGTCTGATAAAAGAATTATGATATAAATCTAACATTGGTATTCCATACTCATCACAAATATATTTATACGCAACTATCCATTCTTCAAAAAAACCATGTCCATAACATATATTTGTGTTAAAAATTCTTTTTCTTTGAGGAGAACAAATAAAACCAATTTTTGAAGTTGGATACAATTCTATAATTCTTTCTATGTATTGTCTAAATAAACCATATACAGAATCAGTTCCACTCACATCTTCTTTTGTTCCTAATGGTAAAGAAACATCTGGTTGGCCATCATTCATTGTCCCGAACACTAATACATAATCAGGAATTATTGTAGGGTGTCCTTCCGCAAAATTATTAAGCGTTGTTAAATAAGGTGTAGTGGCCTTTAACCCAGTATTGGATTTTGAAATATTATATAAATCAAATGCATAATATTCAGATGCTATTTCATTGAATGTTTTTTCTGCAAAACTATGTGAGTATGAATCCCCTCCACATAAAGAATCCCCTTGAAATAAAAGCTGTTTATTTCTAAATCTATCTTTATATGCATCAGCTTCAATAGAATAATTGATTTGTTTATTTATGATACTATTTAAGCCACTAACAACATTACAAGCATTGTTATCTAAATCGTAACCACAAACATTTATTTGCAGTTTTGTAATTTCAAAAGCTATAGGGAACATATTACCATTAGGATTGCTAACTGCGCAGTTGCCAAACATAATATTTATATGAGTTTTATCATTAACATTTGCAAACCCAGTATTTCCATTTGAGCTAAAAGAAACATCTAATTCATAATCGTTTATTTTTGTTATGGTAGGTGTTATATTACCAAATGCGGGCACTGTACCTGCATTTTGCCACGAACCAGTTGTAAATTGGATAAAAGCATTTGACATTGTGTCAATTTTCATGCTCGATTTTATATGAAAAGATACTGTAATTTTATCTGAATTTGATATGTTATGTATTTTTTCATTTTTCTTCAGAACTATTGCAAAATTATATAAGTTATTATACAAACCAGGAATTTTAAATTTAATGGATTCGATTATATCTCCTTTTTTAGATTCATTTACAGCATTAATAGTTGCATTTAAAACATCACCAGAAAGTGTTATTGTTTTCTTTGTTATAAACGGAGCAGTAGTTCCATAAACAACATCATCTTGCAAAGTTAATTCTGTGGTAGTTTTTCCCCAACCAACAACATCACAATCAGAGGTTATATTAACAACATAATATCCTTTGTTATTGATTGTTTCAGTTGAAAGATATTTTCCCACGGTTGATATGGTTTGTGAAGCAACATTTAACTTATATAAAACACTACTTGGTGCTTGATGCGAACTAATGTAATATTTTACATTAGCTTTAACATTTCTTATCGCATAAAAATATTCCTCACCTATTTTTATTATCTCCACAGGCGTACAATTAATTTTTTCTACATTGTAAAAAGATGTTTTTTCGGGAGTAACACTTTTATCTGTTATGGTTGCAGAACTTAACGTACCATCATCAATTTTGCTTTGAATTATACTTGTTAATTGTTTATCTGTAATAACTGCTGTAGGTATTTCAACACTTGTTACCTGTTCACCATTATTTAATAATTTTAACGTTTGCCCACTCATACTCATTGTTATTTTAGATAGGTCAACATCACTTCCGCCTATTTCAATCCCATCTCCTATAAGTGTTCCATCTTGTTTTTTAATATATACTTTCCCGTCTGTATGTTTTGTAAGAGATAAGTTCGCAATATCTTTAAATTGCGCATCTATCTCATCAAACTTTGTAGTGTTATTTTTACCATTGCTATCTATAACTAAATCAGGTGATGTATATGGATAAGAATAGCCATCTTTTCCTTCTCTTACTTTCATTTTATCACTCATTTAATCATCTCCTTTTATATATTTTATTGGAGCAATAATTTGCCTATATAATTTATACACTTTTTTGAACTACTCACCAATGAATTGGCAAGATTCTTGGTCAATATGCCTAACGGCACAAGTTTACCCAAGCTACCGAGGTAGTCCCGACCTCGTTTAATACTAAAATTATAGTGTTAATTTTAGTAGGTTTTTACTAGCATTTATATCTCTATCGTGATGTGTATTACATTTAGGGCAAGTCCATTCTCTTAGTCCTAGATTTTTCACATCACTATTTTTATATCCACATTCAGAACATAATTGAGAACTAGCATAGTTTGATGGTGCAATTACTATTTCTCTTCCATACCAATTAGCCTTATATTCTAACATTACTCTAAATTTATACCACGATACTTCTGATATAGTTCTTGCATTTTTATGATTTTTCACCATATTACCTATTCTTAAATCTTCTATTGCTATTACTTGGTTTTCGTTTATTAGCTTTGTAGAGATTTTTTGTAGATAATCAGTTCTTTGATTTTTAATCTTTTCATGCAATTTCGCAACTTTAATTCTCGCTTTATTCCAATTACTAGAGCCATATTGCTTTCTCGATAAATCTCTTTGTAATTTTTTTAATCTCTTAGTTTTATTTCTTAACCATTTAGGGTTTTTGAATTTAACTCCATCTGAGCATATTGCAAAATCTTTTAACCCAACATCTACTCCAACTTTCTTATTTATTTTAGGAAGCTCATTAATTTCTAGCTCACAAGTTAAAAATATGAAGTATTTCTCTGTGTTAGTTCTTCTTATAGTTGCAGTTTTAATTTTACCTTCTACTTCTCTCGACTTAGCAAACCTCACTTTCCCTAGTTTTGGTAGTTGAATATACTTATCTAACACTTTAATATTTCCATTTACCATTTTTGTCTTATAAGACTGTATTTCATTTTTCTTAGATTTAAATTTAGGTTTACCTCCTAAATGTTTGTAATATCTACTGTATGCATTATCTAAGTTCTCTACAGAAGATTGTAAAGCGATACTATCTACTTCTTTAAGAAAAGAATGTTGTAATTTCAACTCTTTTATATCATTAATAGAGTTATTCTTGTTAAAAAACTCACCCTTCCAATTATTACAAGGAAGTTGCCCACATTGATACATTTCTTCTACTATATACCACATCTTATCTTTCTCTTGTTGTTTATCTAAAAAATAGTTGAATACAAATCTAGCGCAACCAATAGTCTTATTAATGAGAGTTGTTTGTTCTTTATTTGGATAAATTCTGAATTTATATGCTTTCATTTTTACCATAATATCACCCCCTAAAGGAATATGTTTAATTATACAACATATGTTAAAAAAGAGCCGATTCATCTCATATCTAAAGATACGAGTGTTCTCGGTTGCATATAAAAAAATATGGGGACATTTCTGCCCCCATAAATTAAATTTTATTAATTATTTTATAATCTTTATACTTGTTTTTGTTCATCAAAAGTTAAGAAATCACCATTAGAATCTGTACCTACATCAAATGTTACAGAGTAAGTTTGTAAATCTAATGAACTTGTACCAAAATCTTCAGTTATTTGAGGAGTACAATTTGGTATTGTTGCATCTAATATTTTTCTACTTCCGTCTGGGAATTTTAATTTTAATTTTCCAGTGTAAGTATAAGTAGTTGATGGTGAATCCCCTATATGAACCTTACCTGCTTCATCTTTAGTAGCTCCTAAAGTAACTAAGAACATATCAAAATTCATAACTTCCATTTCTGCTGTAAAAGTCATTGCTTTATTAGCTTTTAATGTTATTTTATTTTTCCCATCTGCTCTTGCATTTAAAGTATCTTCTGATTGACCTAAATTAAATGCATTTACATAATCTAATGCTATATCTTTTTCAGCCCCTGTTTCGCCATTTGGATGAAGTTTACCTTGCATAGCACCTTCTATTACAAATAAAGTTTCAGCCATTTATATTACCTCCATTTTTATTAATTATTTTTATTAATCCCTCATAAGTTTATTATTAGTATACCATTGTGGGATTTCCTTACCTTTATAAGCACCAGCTAAAGCTAATTTCCAAGTTAATTGATAATCTTCCATAGCTTTTTCTGATTTATATGTGTCTTGTAATTGCCACACCGTCCAATTTTTTATTTCATCATACGTTGTTTTTCTCATATGAATCACTTGTCTTACAATTTCTTCAAAGTATATAGCATTTTTCTTTGCTTGTTTTTCTTTGTATTCTCTCTCATATTTTTCAAACAATGCTATATCTTCAGCAGAACCTTCTATTTTTTGTTTTTCTTCTTTTTTAGGTTCATCATAAGATAATATTTCTAAGATTATCTTAGACAATATATTAAAATTTGAATCATCAATAAATGATTCGATTCCATCTTTATTTTTTATATGTATTTTTACACCATCATCTCCACAATTTATTAATTTTATATCTTTGGTATCATATAATACAATCAAATATAAAATTAAATCTAACATCAAAGCATTGTTTTTTTGAGATAAACTATAATATATTGAAAAAGGTAATTCCTTTTCTTTAAAGGCATCGTTATTATTCCAATGCCTAACCATATAGAATGGTTTTAAAAAATCAATTATATCTAATTCACTCATAAAATTAGCTACTTTGGGTTGTTTTATTATACCTAAATTAAATTCTTTTAAATTAATATTCTCACCCGTAACAAGTTCCTTGGTATATTTCATTCTACCACCTACATTGTATTAAAATAATTTACCGTAATACTTGTAATATAAGCATTATATTCCACAGGAATTGAATAATTTTGTAATGTACTACCAATTATAGGTTTACCAATAGCTTCTAATCTTTCATCTTTTAATATTTCATTAATACGTTTATATATTATAACATCTCTTGACCCATTTAATGTATTAGCACAGCTATTGTGGCATACTACGCCTATATCTAATCTAAAAGAACTTATAAAGTTAGATGATTTACCATTTGACAATATTGCAGGTTGGTCTTTATACATATTTAAAAATATATAACATTCAGATTTGAATATTGCCTCAAAGAGTTGATTTACTCTTCTATCAATAAATATTTTTTTATTATTAAATTTTTTAATTGGTTCAGATACTTTTGGTAAAGATAAAATATCTTCATCTATTTTATCTGAATAATAAATCATTTTACCAATTGTTTCATCTAGCATTATTAAAGTTGCCACTTTATTTATATATCTATCGGGGAATGTAATTATTTTACTCATTTTAATAAGCCCCCAATCCTCTAACTACTATATTTAAAATATCTATAGTTTCATTATTATCTTTATCTTTAACTATTAAAGAAATTACTTCACCTATAACATCAAAATCCAAGTCTACAGATAATGTACAAGAATTGTTTTCATTTAAAGTGATTCTACAAAATTCATAATCATAATCTAATTCAAAAGTAACCTCTTTATCATATTTGATTGTATAAGTAGATTCTTCTCCAATGTGAATTCTATCATTACCATAAATTTTATTTTGTTCTCCATCACTTTCATTTATTGGATTATAAGCTACTAAATTCTCATTATCATCTTCTACTAATTGAGCTGTTTCAAGTATTAACCATTTAATTAGTCCATCTTTTTCATCTCTTCTTCTAGTGTATTCAAAATCATTTTTATGAGTAATTTTATATGCTTGTTTATCTTTACCCATCAATCTTGAACCAACAACTAGAGAAGAAGTTACTGGGTTCGCTCCAACTAAAATTGTTCTTTTTGCATCCAAATTAGAAATATATTTATAATCATGTATACCTTTAGAATACATAGTTAAGTTTGTTACATTTACTGGAATATGATAAATATTTCCTTTATAACCTATATTAAAATATTGATTACATCTTCTTAAAGTGTATTTTTTATGAGTCATAGTTGTTATTACTTCTTCAAACTCTAATATGTAATAAGAACCATTCCAATACACATAACTACCTACATCTATAGGACAATCTAGTCTACATACTAAATATTTTTCATCAAATGCTGTTTTATCATTATCAGCTACATCTTTTATAACCATTCTTTCAGTAGAATTAGTTTCCTTATTAATTAATTCATCTGGTTTAGTGTATTGTATTTCATATGCACTCAAAGCTTCATGAGTTAGATAATATTCAAAGTCGGTGATTAAATCACTTCTTTCTTTATCTAAAATTGTATCATATTGTTTTAAATTTCTTCTCTTATATTTCTCAAAATAATTACTCATTTATGTCAACTCCTCGAGTAGCATAATCTATTTTTAATTTTCTTAACTCTTTGGTATACATTTCTTTTGTTTTTAATAAATTATTTAATAATGTTGCAGGTGATTTTATACTATATTCACCATCAGTAATTCTCATAGTCAAAGCATCTCTGTTCATAATTTTAGCATCTACAAAAGGTAGTAACATACCTTTAGCTAAAATCATTTTTTCTTGAATATTTAATTCATTTTGAAAATATCCATCTTGAATACTTAAATCTTTTTTACATTGTGGAAAATTAGATATTGAGATATATAAATAAGATTCAAATAAATCTTCTGCAACATCTTGGTCTATTTCTAATAAATCATCTTTTCCTAAATGTTTTAAAAATAAATCATATATTTCAGTAATAGGTGTCATTCAATCACCTCTATTCATCAATATCTATTAATTGTTCTCTTCCTAATTTTCTGCATAAAACACGTTCTTTTTTTCTTGATAACTCATAGTCAGATTCTTCAGATTTAGTTAATAATATAGCTTTACAAGCTAAATTTCTTATAAATTTATTACTTCTTCCTTCAATTTCTCTTTCAAAAACATCATCAGAAAGATTTAATATTGAATCTATTTGCATAGCAAATTGATTTTCTTCACTATTATATATACTTGTTATACCTAAATAATCAATTATATTATCTATTGTATATTCCTCAGATAAAACATCTGTTATTGCCAACATATAATCTTTAAAATACGATTTATTTTTAGTTGCAACTTCATATAATTCTGATAGTGGTAATTCAGTATATTCATTTGGATATAAATCAAAATAAGTTTCTTCATTTTTATTCATGTATATTACACTCATAAAAGACATATTGCAAATTTCAACATATATTTCATCTTGTTTTTTTCTTAATTCCATATTTATCTGTCTTTTAGTTTTTTTTGCTTCTACTATCTTTTTGATTTCTTCCGTTTTATCTACAGTTTTCGTTTTAGTAGTTTTCTTTATTTTTTCCATTTTATTCTCCCTTCTTATAGAATTAAGCACTACTAATTAAAGTAGTGCTGTATTATTTAAGTATTAATTATTATGCAGTTATTTTTATCATTGCGTATGTAGAAGCTATAGCAACTCCTAAATGTATCATACGATTCATTTCCATTTCTATTTGATAGTCTCGTCTATCTCCTTCTGTATCTTCGTATAATTCGACATCACCTTCATATCCAAGTTTTACAAGTGATTCTCCAGCTGGAACTATTAATAACATATCGTCATCAACTTCAAAAGCACCAGTAGTTTTGTCATAATAATTTGGTAATGGAACTAAAGGAGTACCTTCAAATACTTGAGTATATCCGTAATTTCTTCTATCATCTTTTTCAGCATCTGATATAAAAGTAGCATCTGATTTTATATGAGCTAATGCAGTCTTAGTTCCTAGTATACGAACTTCTTGACCTGTAGAATCTGCAACCTTAGCTATCATTTCTTTTAAAGTAGCTGGCAAAGCGCTGTCATTAGGTGCTTTACATAAATTTGGATTTCCAACAGCATCATAAGCTCCAAATATAGTTTTTGTAACTAATGTACACACTCTTTTATCAAAAGATTTAGATACTCTATCTACAAATAAAGTCCAGTCTATATTTCCTGTTAAGAAATCAAACATTTCAGCATAGATTTTAACACCTAATCTGAAAGCTTTAGTATCTACCTTTTTATCATAGATTCTTTGTCTATGAACTGTTTTGGCACCAGTAGCCATTACACCAACTTTGAATAATTCGTCATTTTGAATTATGAATTCTTTTTTATCTCCTATATCGAAAGTTTCAACATCTACTAAATCTCCAAAAGATTCAACAGTTATTTCATTATGAGTTATAGTTATTAATTCTTCTAATAATTCAAATACTGTATTACCATTTCTTTTTAACCATCTTCTATAATTAGATTTCTTTTCTGGAAGTGGTTCTACTTGTTCAAATATCATATTTCTTATAACATCTGAAGCTTCTTTTCTTGAATAAGAACACATACCATTATGTAAGTCTATTACCATTTGTCTAACATCATTATCTATCATTCTTTTAACCTCCATTTTATTAATTATTTTATTCTTAATAGAATAATATTTGTACCATATCTTTACCCATTAATTTCGAAGTTCCTATAACTTCTCCTACTATTCTTTTTTCAGTTCCAGCAGTTTTAGCTAATTGATGAGTATCAGCTTTTGGAGATAATTGGTCTCCTTTAGCAACTTCATCAGCTATAAGTGATTTTTCTATTGAAACTACCATACCTTTGTGTAAGAAATAAATTCTTACTGGTTCACCAGCTGGTGTATTTGCATAATCACCAAAATTGTAAGCAGTTTCATTTTCATATCTATGACCATCAGATGCTACCATAGCTAATATTTTATTAGCATCATCTTCTAGGTCACCTACTTCATAACATTCACCGTCAACACCTATATCCCCAATTTTAGCTAAAGTTGAGTCAGCTAGTCCTTTTACTAATACTACTTCACCATTTTTTAATTCAGTAGAGCATATTGCTGATTTAACAAAATTATCTTCTACATAAGTTAATATTTGATACATAAATTTTACCTCCTGTTTTATTATTTTTTAGTTCTCCATTTTTCTAATCTACCACCATAAGGTGCTTTAGAATCTGAATATTTTTCGTTTGGATTTGAAATACCTATTTGATTTTCTTTTTTATCTTTAGGTTTGTTGAAAACTTGACTTTCTCTTATTTCATTAGCCCACATTATAGCAAGCTTACCTTCATATTCTTCTTTAGATATTTCATGTTTTAACACTTTACCCTTTAAAGCTTTAGAATCTTCTGTGTCTAAAGCATATTTTTCAGATATTTCATTTATTTCTAATTCAAATTGTTTACTATCAGATTCTTCTTTAAATTGTCTTAATTCTTCATAATCACTCATGCTTTCTAACTTAGCTTGCGATTCATTATATTTAGTTTCTAATTCAGAATACTTTTCTTGTAAATCTTGATAATCCTTTTGAAGTTGAGAATATTTTTCATCTTCTTCAGATTCTTCAACACTATTATTTTCTACATCTTCTATTTTGTTTTCTTCATTTTTATCTTTAGAACATTCTTCTTTATTTTCTTCTGGAGTAAAGTCATCTTTATCTTCTTCAACTTCAAAATTATCTTTTTGATTTTCTAATTTATTATCCATTACTTCACCTCCTTTTTCTAAAGAATAAATCTTCTTCATTTCTTCTAACTCAGTTTTTATATCTCCTACTGTAAACACAGATAAATTTGCACCTTCCATTGCAGGTTGTATACCAACACCTAGCATTGTTATTCCTAAAAATGTAAAATCAGATATTTCTATATATCCATCATCTCTAAAATCACAATCATTGACTTCTATCTCCATAGAAACTTCTAATGCTCCATCATTAGAATCTAATACTTTTAATAATTGTCCGGAATACTCTCTCCAAATTAAACCAGTGCAACTTAAATATTTCTTACCATTCTTTTCGACTTGTGTAATTATTGTATCTTCAGGAACAAAACCATAAGCCTTTTCTAAGTAAACATATTCCATATCAAAACCATCCGGAGTATCAGTCATTTCTAATCTTCCATCATGTCCACCTAAAACCCATTCATCATTTTCATTCTTGTATACATGGGCTAAAAGAGGAATACCTCTTATACTTTTTTCTGCACATTCCATTTGTTTTTCGGAATCGAACCAAGAACCATTCAAATTATCTTGGTCATGACATACGAGTATTCTACAAGGAACAAACCTACTGTCGTTAGAAGATTTAAAAACTTCTAATTCACTATATAATTGTACATGTTTATTTTCCAATTCTAATTCACACCCCCTTTCTTAGAAAAATAATTTATTAGAAAACATGAATTTTCTTTTATCTTCAGATGAAAATTTTACTTTAGAACTATTCATAAAAACATACATTGTTTTACCATCCATAACTCCCTCACATAAAAAAACTAATCCTTGACTTAATAATTCATGTTTATCTTCTTCATTAAATACATATATGAATTTTTCCATAATATATCACCTACTCATTTATATATAAAAATCCTTCACCTTGAAGTTTTGAACTTATACCTAAGTCTTTAGTATGTTTAATAAGTCTTGCATATAATTCTTCTTCTGAAGGAATTCTACCATATTTATTTATAAATTTTTCTCTTAATAATAATGCTGTCCCTGCGACTATAGGTGCGCTCATTGAAGTACCACTACTTTTACACCATTTATCATTAAAATATACTGAAACAATATCAGTCCCACAAGCTACCAAATCTACCCATTTATTTGAATTACTATACTTAGCTATAGATAGATTTTGATTTACTGCCCCAATATTCACACATTCTTGATAGGAGGCAGGATATGAATATTCATCTGTATCTGCATTTCCATCACCACTATTACCTGCTGAAGTACAAACTAAAATCCCACGTTTATTAGCCTCTTTTATTAAGTTATGTAATTCTTCATCACCTTTAGTTCCACCTAAACTCATAGATATAACATGAACATTTTGTTCTAAAGCATATTTAAAAGCCTCCATAATACTTTTCATGCTACCAGCACCTTCAGAATTTAATGCTTTGGCAACTACTATTTTACACTCTGGCGCTACTTGTATTACCTCACCTATACAAAAACTACCATGATTATTTTTATCAGTATAATCTTCTGAAGTTCCTTCATTTATAAAATTTTTACCTGCTACAATATTATCATTAATGAACGAATGCGAATATGCTCCTGTATCAACGACACAGATTCTTTGTCCTTTACCTTTGTATCCTTGTTCATGTAAAACTTGTATATTAGAAAGTTGTATTCCTTTACACATATAATTCTCATAAGGATTTGTTGATAAAATATTATAATCCATTATATCACCTCCTTATTTAATTCTTTTATTAATATTTCTTCTATATTGTCTATATCATAATACCAAATTTCAAGTAAATTAATGTTATGTTCTTTGGCATAATTTCTTTTTCTTTTATCATGTTCAAGTTGTTTTTTAAAGTCCTCTTTTGACATCCAAGTTTTCTGCCATTTTTCATGTTGAATTCCTTGACATTCTATCAATAAATTATAATCGGATAAATAAAAATCATAAGAAAGATTTCTTTTTCCTAGTCCTAATAAATCATCATATTTCACTTGTATTTCATATTTGACATTATATTTTTCTAACACATTTTTAGTTTTTATTTCTAATTGAGAAGAATTACATTCTCTACAAAACACACCTGTGTCAACTTGATTTAAATTTGCTAAATCCCTCTCAAATTCATTGCCACATTCTTCACATATAAATTTATATTTTCTATTAGTTCTAGGGGTTACTTTAAAAGGTGACTTCTTGTTATTAGGAGACCAATATTTAGCCTTTTCGGGATATAAAGCTCCAAAACTATCTCTAGGATGTATTTTGCCAGTTGTATGTGAACAATATGGGCATCTCTTACCTTCTAAAAAATGAGCAGGAGTCGTAATATAATTACCATGATAATCAGTTTTATCACATATTAAAATGATTTTATTATGACTTTTACAAGTTATACAGTAAGGATTTATACCTCTTCTTTCATTTTCTTCAAAGTCCCAATAATCCCCTAATTTTTCATTTAATTCTTTTTCAATATAATAAGCAAAACTATTTTCATAAGTATAACAACAATTAGGACATTTACTACCATTATTAAAATGATTAAATATAACATCATATTCCTTTTTACAATAAGGACATTTAACCCTTATATAAGTATTACTGTATTTTTTATTTTTCCCATCTATAGTTTCTTCATTTTTATGATAACTTCCTACATAAATGTAATCATCGCCACGATTTTCAACTCTTTCTTTATGCTTTTCATTAAAATACATATATATTCCTCCTAATATTTTATTAATTATTTTTTATTCCACTTATTTAATGCTAAATCTAAATCTTTATCTCTCATAAATACCCAAAATGTTTTGTGATTATTCGGATTTAAACCACAAACATAATATTTAAGTCCTTCATTTATTAAAAACTTCTTTTGTTTAGCATCATAACATATATATAATGGATTTTTATATTTCATATTTAATCCTCCTTATTTTTTTAATAATCACCTGCGTTCTCTGCCTCTGGCGCTCTATTTGGGTCACCAGATTGTTCACCAGCAGTAGGTCTGCCACCTTCACCTTGAATATCAGTTCCGGACATTGTGTGGGAATTCATTAATGGCATCATTAAATTACTAAAATCCAATATTGATTCTATTTGAAGTATATTCAATGCTTCTAATGGAGAATATCCACATAGTCCTAAATACTCCAACTTGCTTGCCCATGTAGTCAATCTATTACAAGAAGCTCCTATTTTTTCCTCTTTATTAAACTTGGTTGTATCGCAAAAACATAGTCGAAAGTTCTTTAATGCTGAATTTTTGCTAAAAGCATAATTTAACCATATTTTAATTCTATCTAATAAATTCAATGGTACTAAACTATCTACAATTGTTCCATAAATTACAGATTGAGTACTACTTCTATTGTCCCCATTAAATAAATTACTATCTATACCAGCTGTATCATATACATTTTTAGTTAAATTGTTTATTTCCTCATAATCAGAAACTTTATTAGTTTGTAATGAAACGGAATCTATTGGATAAGGTGAACTTACAACACCTATGCCGTCTCTGACATTTTTAACTAATGCTCTATGATAAAACGTTGCCGTTTCTGGCTCTATACTTAAATCACCATCATCGTCTGTAGGTAATAGTTGATGAATTAATTTAAAATTATTAGCCTCAATATTTTCCATACTAGCATCTGCTAAATCTTTTATTCTGCTTAAATCTAAAAGCAATCCAGAATAATATGGAATACCTTTACTTTCTATTACTTCTGGAAGAAAAGCTATTGCGTTTTCAAGTGGTAATTTATAATAGTTGTCTACGAAATTTTCATCATTCTTCAATGTACCTGCTTTATAACTTGCATATAAATCTTGAATGTCTGTTGGGTAATATCCTAATTGTTTAGTATTAATACCACTAAGTTTTATACTATAGCCTAACATAAAAGATTCAGTATAAGTGACTTTACATAAATCTTCTGGTAAAGAAACGAATGTAATACTATCGCTTGTTTCCTGTTTATATAGATATATTTCTCCTTTTCTAAATTCACTTTCTAAAATCCATGGACAAAGAGTTTTTAAATTATATTTTTCTAATTCTAAACACGCTTTTCTATAAGATTTAAAAAAATTATCTTGTCCTTTAGTCATAAACTTACTAGCATCTAATGGAACTAAATAATGGTCGTAAGTTAATAAATTCGATTTATAATTTATTATTTCTTTTAAATTACCATTAATAACCCTCATTAATTCGGCTTGCTGTTGTAATGTAGAAACATTAGAATAAGGATTTTCTAAAGCACTAGCTATAGTGTCGGTATCCACTTTACTTCTTCTTCTACCACTAGAAACTCTATCTATATTACTTATATCTAACATAGATACTGTTTGTGCAAATTTTAAATTCTTCTCTTTTTTATTTAATTCCTTTTCACTCAAATATCTCACCACCTTTAATTAGCAAGGAATATATATTTATTTTTCTTACTTCTATTCTTCTTTCTAATATCTTTTTCTATTAATTCAGCTAAATAATTACCATAAGTAATAGAAGAATATCTATCCTTACGATTTCTTCCTTTTTCTTTAAGAACTATATCACCATTCCCCATAGTTTCATAATCTAAGTTTATTGATTCAAATATAAAATTAGATGTTTGAATAAAAGGTGCTATTTTATTAGCATGATATTCTGAATCTTGATGATATTTTAAGTCTTTACTAAAATCTCCTCTTTTTTCATTTTCTTCTATTAATAATCTTATTTTCCTACTGCCAAAGGCATTTTTAAGATATACTGCACAATCATTATTAATTTTTTGATTACCTTTAATTACGTATATACAATTTATACCATTTTTCAAAGGTTGAAAATCTTTTGATTGTGTACTCATATCATAAATTCCAAAAGGTTCATAATGTTCATCAATATTTTCGTCATAAGATGATTTTTCCATCTCTTGTATTACTGCTATACCTAATCCACCACCATCTATAATGATTTTATCAGCTTTAAATTCTGTATATAATCTCTTAATTCTAGTGGCTTGTTTTTCAAACTTCATACCATTATGTGATTCCATATAAACAACTTCTCTAATAATATTATTTCCACTAGGCAGTAATCTCCATAAAGTAAAAATAGAGTTATCATTTTTATTTGATTTGTTAGCTTTTGCTGTAGCTACGTCGACTGAAATCATCCTTATTTCATCTTTCTTTTTAGGCATTTGCTTTAATTTCTTTTTCTTTTCATCTGGATTTTTATAATCATCATCTGTTAATGGATAATAACAGTTTTTCAAAACTCTTGCATTTAACATATCTGCTGTATTAAAGAAACAATCTCCGCTTTGTCCATGCCACATACAACCATATTCCATATTAAATATGAATTCACCCATATCCTCTTTGTCTTCTTCAATTTTATCTTTCAATACAAGTTTATGGTCTAAAGAAGCCAAATAAGGAATAGCACAAGCAAATGCTTTTCCACCTTCAAACATTCTATTAAGTATTCCAGTAAATTTTTCATAACTCCAATGTGATTTAAGCCAACTAGAACTTAAATATAGCTCCATGTTGCTTTCAAGAGGATAGTCTTTATATTCTTCTTTTTCTAAGAAAGGTGGTTTCCTAGGATTAGTTAAGAATTGTTTTAAAACCGAATTGATTACATCTAATTTTATAAGACGATACTCATCTGCAACTAATATATTGCATCTCTGTCCACGCGCCCCATCATTAGAAGCTATTGCTGTAATTACAGAACCATTTTTAAATATACATTTAACATTATCTTTATTGTTTTGAATTTTTTTAATCTCTTTTGCTAATGTAGGATAATTCCTTCGTAAATCTTCAATCTTTTCGGTTATGATTAATCCCGCCTGGTCTTTATTACCAGAGGCAACTATTATTTTAGAACCTGGATATAATATTGCTCTACAACATACAAATATTGCGGTAAGAAATGTCTTGCCTGAGACCCCTCGATGCCGTGAAGCAGAAGTTAGTGCTTATGTTCATCATGTAAAGTAATACTTGTTGGAACCAGTATAAATTAATTCCTAAAAAATCCATACAAAATCTATGTGGATTTTTTCTAAAATATTCAGTCCATACCTTAACTCCATCTAATAAATTTTCATATGAATCTTTTTTTAAATTCTTTCTTTGTTTATATTTTAAACTATTCTCCATATCCCTTTTCATCCTCCTCTGTATAAGGAGATGAATCATTATTCATTAACTTCTTAATTGGGTTTAAGAAATAACGATTTAACCACCACTTGATTTTATCCACATCATTATATTCTTCATGAACATCTGGAATAGGTTCATTTTTTTCTATTATAGCTATTAAATTTCCATAACTTAAATTATCATCTTCCCCATATTTACTCATTTTAGAAGGTAGGACATTTAACTCTTCCATACGTTTTGATATTTGGTCAGTTAAAGCTTTAAAATCCTTTTGGTCATTTTTAACTACAGCTCTTTCCCTTAAAACTTCTAACATGCAAATTGTTTTAATCAAATTAACTTCTTGCATGGTTTTTGATGGATAATTGTCAGTATATTCATCATATTTTTTTTGAAGTAATTTATATTCGTCATCTTGAAATCCCTTACCCCAAAATTCAACTATTTCAGTTGAGGTTATTGTTTCACCTGTGATTATATTACTTACTCCATCGTAAGTTAACATATTATCTAAAGCCGACAATCCTTTAAATGCTTTATCCCTATTGATAATTCTTGTATAATTACCTAAAAAATTTGCACCATATTTTTCAACACATTTTAAATAAGTTTCTTCATCATAATACATATCTAAAACCATACATAAATGTATAAATGCTAATCTATGGTCATTATCATAGTTTTTTATTAATTTTTTAAAATATTTATCTACAACTTCTTTAGACATAGGTAATTTTTTATCATATTCATAAAGCATTGATTGTGTAGAGTAGAAATCTCTAATTGTAGGCTTAAATTTACCTGTAGCTGAACATTGTTTTGTTTCTGCCATTATCATCACCCTCCTTTATAAGAAATGAAAAAATGGTACAATCAAGATGAAAGGAATGGACTTGATTGTACCTAAAAGGGGAGAATATATTATGAATTTCATAGAGTCCTTTTATTTTTAAGGACTCAAAAAATACCAATATAAAATATTAATATCGTTTCAATCTTTAAAAATAAAAAATACCACTCAAAAACATAGAGTGGTTTATATTATAAATTATTTAACCTTTATTACATAATTTGCTAAAACACCATCTTCATTTACAATTAATAATGTTTGAGAAGCTGGTGTATATAATTTTTTATTCATTGCATATTCATCAGTAGATATAAGTGAACCATTAACAAAAACATCTGTTTCATACAAAGAATAATATTGTGGATTATGAACATGTCCATAACATATTATATCCGGCTTAACTTTCGTAGCCATTTCTAATTCGGAATCAACCTTCATTTTATTAATTTTATCTCCATGACAACATATTAATGTTTTATTTTTAACATTTAGTACTCCAATTTCGTCATTGTTAATAGTATTATCTAACAAGATAACGTTTGTTAAATCTTGTATTCTAATCTTTACAAATTCTTTTGTTAATGAATTATAATTATTTTTATTAGTTCTATCATGTTTATTCATATCTACGGCATCGTGATTCCCTTGCACCATAGTCACAGTACAGTAAAAATGGTCAGACAATTTAGCTATAGCTTCAGATAATAATTCAGATACTTGTACTATTTGTCGTGATATTTCTTCTTGATTTGCTCTTTGTATCGTACTATGTATTATACCGCTTAGCATATCACCTAAACAAATTATATGCAGTTTATCTATATTATTATCTATTCCGTATTTTATTGATTTATTAATTATTTCATCAATTCTATTTTTACAAACATCTATATCATATTTATTAACTGAATTGTCACACGTCATTCCAAAATGCCAATCTCCAAATAATAAAACTCCATCATTTCCACTTACTTCTTCTTTTAAACGGAATTTATTAAATAAAGGTGATTGCTCATTCAATTTATTTATTTCATCTTTAATTAAAGCTATAACATTTTCTGTTCTTGCTAAATTTCTTATCTGCTTATTTGTTTCAATTCGTAAATCACTTAATTTTACCTTTTCTTTTCTTATCTCTAACAGAGTTTCATTATCAGAATCATTTCGTTTAACGTTATCATATCTTCTTATACCATAACTATCTTTTCTATAAGCTTCTGAACTACGACCGTCACCAACTAATTCAGCAATTTCACTCCAATCAATATCTATTCCCGATTGTTTTAATAAAGTCAATCTAACTTGATATTCATCATTAGTTTCATTATCTTTTCTTTTAAAATTACCATTCATAATAAAATCCTCCAATAAACAAAAAAATAAATGGGAGGATTTTACCCTCCCTTATTTAATTATCTTTCAATAACATTTTCTATCTTTAATTTAACATTTTTATCTCCTATAAAATCAGCAAATAAATCATTTATTGGAAAACGTTCTAAATCATACCCGTCTTTATCAGTTTCGATTAAATATAATTTACCATCTTCCTCAATAATTCTTCCTGTTTTAATTTCTAAATTTTTACTTTCTTTAAATATCATTACATTATTCTCCCTTTATTAATTATTCTTCTATTCTTTTTTTTACAGATTTTTTAAGTCTTACTTTTACAGTAACTTTATCTTCAGTTTCAAAAGGTTTTTCTTCTCCTGGTTTAGTTTTCATTATGCCTTTTCTACCTTTTTGTATTTTTTTATCTATTAAGAATAGTCCTAAGCTAACAGAATCATCAACTTCCATTTGGTCATATATTGAATCTATTGTATCTTCCAATGCTTTAAGAACCTCCTTAGTTTCAGCTTGAGATAATTTTAAACCTCTTTCTTCTAATGCTCCTTGTAATTCTTTTATTGCGTTTATTTCCATAAAACATACCCCCTTATAAAATATTAATAAAAATAACAAATATTGGGCTATTTCGCCCTTTCATAAATAATGCTATAAATACTAGGAAAAAATTGATATATTTTGCACACCATTAAAATATATTATATTTAACGACATTTTTTACATATAGATAAATAACCTTTCTTTCCATTCTTATCAAATTTATTAATTAATTTAATCTCACCACATTTATTACATTTTTTGTATTCTCCTTTATTAATGTTTAGATAATACCAATCTTCTATTTGTTCTTCATAAACTTTCACTATTTTTTCAACAATAGTATCTAACATTCTACTTATTACACTTGTATTTTTATTTAATTCTTTTGATATATTTTTAATAGTCATTCCCTTCATCCATAACCCTAATACTTCTCTTTGTTTATCCGTTAATTTAATTTTATTTAATACATTTTCTAAATCTTGAAATATACAACCTAAATCATCTTGAAAATCATATACTTCAGACTCTTTGTATAACTGTAATAATGATTTAATGTGACTATTATTTAATTCATCAAATTCATCCCAATCTGGTGAACCTTCATCTTTTAATGGCTGTTTCCATACTATCGGTCTTACTAATTCTATTTTACATTGTAGCATATCTTTTTTTAACAGTCCTATGTGATTTGTTAGAAAATATTTAGCTTGTTTTTCAGTTTTTATTTTCACATGACCCTTTGACTGCATATATTCTACAAATTCATCTAATCTATCTTCCTTAATATATGCAGATAATCTATCTATTTCCTTTTTATACTCTCTTAACTCTGGATATTTTTTTAAATCTTCACTTGTAACCACTTCATCTTTTGCTTTTTTATAATTTTTTTGATGTCTTAATAAAGCAACTCCTTCTTCTAAACTTTCGCCATATTTTTCTATATATTTTTTTTCTTTATATAAAGCATCCTTAAATTTTTTTTCATCATCATATATTTTTATATGTGACCTTTCTTTTTTATTAGGGTCACACCATAAAATATAATTACCTAACATTTCTAATGTTTTAGCTACATTACTATCACTATACAATTCAGTCTCTGTGTTAGGTATAAGGTCTATATAGCTTGTTTTATTATTTCTTTGAATGAAAATTTCATTCCAAAATTCATCATTACTAAATTCTATACCATATTCATCTTTCACTACATTTAACAAATTATATATGTACTCTAATCTACCCTCTAAATCTTTTATGTCGGTATTTACATCTTTATAATCATATATCCCTTTTCCATCTATTTTACTAAAAAATCTATTAAAATATATTCTGCTTCCCATTTCATTCACCCCTGTTTATTTTATTCTGCATTTCCTTCTAAATATTTTTTAATATTTTCTTCGCATCTTATATTACATCTGTCAACACGACTCACCCACACACAAAATCTACAGACTTCATTAGTTTCATTAATTAAATATTTAATAAATTCATCTATATTCATATCATTGAACACTTTCTTCATTTTTTCAAATTTATTCATTTAAAACCACTCCTTTATAATAACTCGTATTTATTAATTTTTAAAATTATAGTTTCTTGCCATACGTTTTCTAACTCAATTTCATCTTCTTTAAATTTTATCACTTTGAAATCACTATAATTTTCCTTATATTTTATTAATTCTTTTTTAGCAGTTTCTATATCTTTACAAGCACATATTATGTTTGTGATTATACGAAAATCTTCATCATAATATTTCTCAGTAATTATATAAACATACATAACACCATCTCCTTTTTATTAATTATTTTAATAAGAATAATTATCCATATTATCTAATTTATGTTCAATCTTTTCCAGACTCCATATTAATCTTCTTATTTCTTCATTTGATTTATTTTCTTTAATAGCTTGTTCGATTTTCTCTTCAATTTTTATTGCTCTGTCAATTCTATTGATTCTTTTACTCATTGTTTTTCACCTCCTACAATCAATTTTAAGGCTTCATTATTTTTAATGAACAACTTATCCTAATTTATAATAAAACTTCTTAGAATCCATTCTGTTAGATATTTTAACCATTCTTATCACATATATACATCGCTCCTTTTTATTAATTATTTTCTTGTTATATTATATATTTAACATAAATACATTAAAAATCACCTTTATTTAATATATTTTTTGAAATATTTATATAATCACTTTGAATTTGTAAGCGTAGCGAACAAATGAAAAAGTGTGAGGAAAGAGTTTGAATGAATTTCTCAAACTCTGACGAATAACTCCGTAGGACAATATTTAAGAATTATATATTCTTATCTTTTAACAAAGTCAAAATTTACAACTTAAAATAATACGATAAAACTATAATATTTTAAAACTAAAAAAATATTTTGTACGGTTTTAAACCGTACTCCTATTACCTATTTAACCAATCCTGTAATAAACTTCTCATTCTATTTGAAGGTATGTATAAATTTATTTCTTTGTTTTCTCTTATTGCACTTCTAAACAACCATTGTATTAATTCTGACAACGCCCATACATCCTCTTCTATTTTTACTCTTTTATCTGTAAAAAATCTATTTATCATTGGATTATAGTATCTGTTAATCAAATAAGCACAATTTATTTTATCTTTATAATCATTTGTTGCCCTACTATTACAAGGTACAAAACCTTTAGTGTATCCTTCACCTTTTACTTGAGATTTATAATCTTCAAAAGTTGTATACATATTATATTTTGATTTAGTATTAATAACTCTTTTGAAATAATAATATGTACTGTTTTTAAGTTTTTTCATAACTTCCTTTTTATTAGCTTTATCATACCACGATTTACTTAATGCGGTAGATTTTTCACCTATATCATTTAATTTACCTTCATAAATATGAATTAAATCTTTATATTTACTTCCATTAATTTCTTCATAATTACATAATTTATATCCATAATTACAAGTTGTTATTGATTTGTATTCATATTCAACATCATTCATATCAAAATAATATCTTTGTATTTGACCTTTAAACATATAAGTTAATATATAAACCTCTTTAAATGCTTTAAATATATCACAAGGAAATGTCCAAAGCATTAAAGCATTATTAAAGAAATAACAATCACCATTTTTAATTGGATTTTTCAATGTATTAAATTTGCCTTTGTAAGTATCATCAATCCAATATACTTTACCTTCTTCATTTATTTCTATTATTTTTTCATTAATTAAAATTTCAATATCTCTCTTAGATATATCGAGTTGTTCAACTACATCAGCTACTTCATCAAGAATTAAAATATATTCTCCTTCTTTTATATAATCTATTATTTCTTCATTTAATCCTCTGAATAATGAATGACTTGAAACAACATTGTATCCTTCTTTAACTAATTCGTAAAAATGATTTGTTTTACTTCCTTTCCCTAATTTTTCACTTGGCTTTCTAAATTCACGACAATCACAAGATTTTACAACTCTATCAATTTCACTTAAAAATGGTGTAATATAAATAAATCTTTCAAATATTTCATTATTCATATACTGTATTGCAAATGATGTTTTACCTGCTCCACATGGTGCATCAACTATTGTTATTTTACATTGGTTTTCCATAAATACCACTCTCCTTTATTAATTATCTTCTTCATAAGGGTCTCTACCTTTTGTAATCCAACCACAATCCTTGCAACATTCACCTTCCCATGTACTACCTCCACCATAAGAAGTATATAATTCAACTCCTTCTACATGTTCATGTTTACAATCAGGCTCTTTAGAAAATTCGCCTCTCCAATTATCGTTCATTTCTTTTTTAGTCTTATATGATAATGGATACATAAAATCACATGTTCCATTGTATTCCACATATCTTATTGTTCCATCTTTAAATCTTACTTCACCACTTGCATGACTCATAAATATACCTCCCGTTTTATTAATTATTTTAATTTAATTATAAATACCTTATTACCTATGATTTCAAACACTAGATTATTCTTAATGAACATATCTGAATATAAATAACTAATTACAATATCTTTGAATTTTATCTTTTGTTTCTCAAATAAATTCCTCTAATGTCAAAATAATCACCTCCCTATATTATACTTTATATTCACAAATAAAGCTTTTAAACGTTTTATTTATCACTTTCCTTATCATCTTTATCCCAATCAATTAATATTGTTGGTGCAAGGACAAGTAATATTAAACCTTCAGCTAATATAAACATTCCTCCCCAGGAACCAAATATATTAGATAGAAATGATATCAATGACATAAATCCTATGCCTATACCTAGAAGTGTTAAGCCGTAAGCTATAACACTTATTCCGCCTACAATTAATATCACTATTAACAATGCCATTTTTCTTCCTCCTTATTTTAAATTATTATTTTTTCTTTCTTTTCTTTTGTCTAACCATTCTTTAAGGCTTAATAACATTACAATGTTCGAAAAAATCATTATTGCTAATCCAACAAATACTCCTACTATTGATAAAATTAATATAAATAGATATTCCATCAACATATCTCTTACCTCCTTTTTATTTTCTATACTATATATTTAACATAACTCTTTTAAAAGTCACCTTTATTTACAAAAAATATGTTTGTCTTATTTTTTATTTTCTACAGTGCATGATAATCATTACAAAATACATCATTATATATGTACTATTTTATAATTATATTTATATATTAGCAAAAGTATCGTAAAAATCACCTATGATTATATTATTTAATATATATAGTATTTAATTTAGTATTTAATAGTATTTAAGAAAGCTACTTCTATTGATATTCCTTATGTCTATCATATTATATATGAGTTTTAAAGGTTTTAATATGTGTTTTTAAGGATTATATATGTTAAATTAAGTATTATTTCATTTATAAATATGTGTTTTTAAGGGTATTTTATTTCCTTAATTACTCATAATAACTTTAAAATATGCTAAAATAAGGGACTATTAATATGAAACATTAAGGGTTATAATATAACTATGAGAAATTAAGGAGGTTTAATATGAGTAAAAATCAAATACTTATGAAAAATAATACAATAGTTAGTGCTAGATATAACATATCTCTCATGCATAATAATATATTTATCTTCATATTATATAAACTTCAGAAGGCTAAGTCTGGTAATGCATATTGTTATATAAGTAAACAAGAATTTCAAAATCTTATTTCAAATAAAACACAGAAAACAGTTCCGGGTATTAAAAAAGTATTAGATAATATGCTAGATGAAAAAATATACTTTAGAGAAGATGGTGAGTGGAGTTGTAAATATAGTATTATAGCTGGGTATGAATATAATAAAAAAGAAGATTTATTTAAAATAGTTGTCATCGATAAAGTTTATCATCTTCTTATGAATTACAAAGCTTATACTCCTATTAATATGAAAGTATTTTTAACTTTAAAATCAATATATAGCCAAAGATTATATGACCTTCTTAGACTATGGAGTAATACAAAAGAAGATATAACATATGAACTAGATGAACTAAAAGATTTATTAATGTTAAATAATAAATATAATTTGTATGCTGATTTTAAAAGAAATGTTCTCCAACGAGCTAAAAGGGAATTAAATAATACTGGAATGTTTGAATTATCATATACTGAAAATAAAAAAGGACGAAGTGTAAAGTCTATAACATTTCATGTAAAGGATTTAGATAAAAGAGTATATTTTAAAAAGAAACAAATTAAACAAACTTCATCTCTATTATACATTCCTAATAAGAATTTAATATCAAATAATTGTATGGTGTCTCTTCAAAAAGATTTTGAGTTAATAGATTTCACGTATGAAGATATGAAACAGGCTTTTATTGAATCGGTCAACATAACATTATCTAAATTTAATGTAGATAAAATAGATTATAATGTATATCCTTACTTTAAAGCTGTATTAAATAATAAAATTAAGTATTATACTGACTTATTTATAAAAACAAGTATATTTTAATCAACATATTTACAAAATATATTTTATATGTTATTATAATGTAGTGTACTCTCACAAAAATCACAAGGATAGCATATATCATAGAAAATTTTTGCAATTTTAATCAAATTATTATATTTTATCTCTAAAAATGTAATAATCGGCCCTTTTTAGGGCTTTTTCTTTTGTTTTTACTCATTTTTTACTAAAATTTTAGCATTTTATTCGTATTTTTTCTTAACAATCTCACCAAATTTAGGAGCTTTCATTAAAATTTTCTCACGTATTGACCTATCTTTATAAATTTCCATCAATGATTCTAACTCTTTTAATGAGTTTTCTCTGATTATTCCACCAACTACTTCTCTTCCATCTCTTGATTTCATTTCCCATTCTACTTCCCAAATTTCTCTCATACCATCGACCCCCTAAAATAATTTTTTAACTATATTATATTCACATCCATATTGTGGTTTTTTATTGCAAAGTTCTTTTAACTCTTCAATTTCTTCCTTGAGTTCCTCTTTATTTTTAAGTTTTGCTCTCTTTCTATAAACTGTTTCACAATAATTATCTATGTCATGTATATATCCATATAATTCATATTTCATAATTACCCCTCCTTATTTCTTTTTACCATATTTTTCACATATTTTAAGTACAGTCTCTCTATCAATATAGAAAGTTTGTATTTCTGTACCATATTCCTCATAGTCAAACACTCTCATGTTCCCTGCTCCTCTTAATAAATGCAAATATCCATAGTTAATTATCATGTTAGACCTAATTTCATCTTTACATTTACCACCTATAACGATATTTATATTCTGTTTGGTTATATTAGGTAATATATCTTTAGAAGGTAATTGAGTAGTTAATATTAAAAATACCCCTGCTCCTGCACCTCTACTAGCTATTAAAGCTAACATATTATGAAAATCCTTATTCTTCATATAAGAAGATAACTCTTCTATCACTATAAATCTAATAGGCATTTTTTTAAACTTCCTATATTGCCATATATCAGTGCAATTTCTATAAGTAAACAGTTCATATCTTTTATCTATATCTTGTATGGCATCGAATAATATATCTTCAGCTTCATCTCTATTTTCCGTATAATGAATTACATTTTTACAGTTTCTAAATTCAAATAAATCTACTCTCTTTTCATTGATTAAATCTAACACAACGTCACATTTTCTTTTCATGACTAATTGAGATATAATAACTCTCAAACAATTAGATTTACCACATCTAGTAGCTCCTGCTAAATACATATGAGCATTAGCTGGTTCACTAAAATCTATATATCTAATACTACAATCTTCTAAATTGATTCCTACAGGGATTTTATATCCTTTAGCTTTATATTTTTCCAAGTCAAATTCAGTTGTTACTATTTCTTCTTTCTTGATTTTTAATTGAATATAATCATTGTTCTTTTTGAAACTAATATCTTCTTTTTCTTTATTTAATAATTGTAAGAATTTATTTTTGTTATTAGTAAAATCATCTATAGTTACTCCAATAGGTATTATAAATTCGTATATTTTATAATTTTCATCTTCCCATTTCTCTTTTAATTTAGGTATCTCTCCAGATTTATTCTTTATATTGATTTCATCAAAGAATTTATTAAAATCAATACTTTTAATATTGAATATATCTAAAATTGATTTACATAATAAATTTATTGTATCACAAATACTGTTTGCTAAAGGTTCTATAGCATTACTCATATTATCATCTCCTTTTACTTTACTATATGCAAGTGTGTAGTAAATGTTTCCTAAATATTAAAAAAATATTTTAGTAACATTTTGTTTATATTTTGAATATATTACTATTAAGAGGTGATAATATGACTGAAAGAGATATCCAAGTATTAAATTTTATTAATTTAGTTGGTATGTGTAGAACAGAACACATAAGAAATTTATTCTTTCAAGGATTAACTAATACTACTTGGGATAGAAGAGCCAATAAATTATATGAATACAAACAGTTAAAACGTTTTAGAAGTGAAATATACAATAGGGAATATGTTTACTATATAGAAAATAAACCTAATGAAAGACTACTTAGGCATGATATGTATATAACTGAATTAGTGTATAAATTATTATTGTTAGGAGTTGAAGTATTATATGTAGAGAGAAATATACAATTAGGCAATGTAATAACTGACGGATATATTATAATTAGATATAAGAAAGATAATACAATAATTAAAAAAGGAATATTATTAGAAGTTCAATTACATGGTAGATTATCAGATTGTATAGATAAATACAAGGATATCAATCCCATAAAAGAGTATGTAATTAATCAAGGTATGCAAACTATTCCTTCCCTTCTCATCATAAGTGATTTAACTGGGAAGGCAAGAAATAAAATTTTAAAAACTATGTGTGTAAATTGTAGTTTAGATTGTTTAGATAAGTGTATATTATAATGTAATATTAAGTGTGTGATACAGCTATTGCTTGTACTACACACTCTTTTTATGTAAATTTCAACGTTTTAATGTGTTTTGATTAGGGGTTTATATAGGTATGTAAATGAAAATTTTGGAATATATTTTAATGAATAAAACCCGTATTTTACCACTTATTTCCAATACACAAAATATACCGTTAATTTCCCATATAATTAAATATTAATCTTAACATTATTAATTGAGTGTTTTAAATATTATTTCCCGAGGATGAGTTTAATATTCATTTATTTAATTTTATTGTTTTAATTTAATTACGATAGAGTATTACAAATATACTATTAATTTCCTAGTTGTTTAATTTTAAGAAAGTGTTAAATAATTTTATATAATTTTATTTGTGAATGTATGTAATTGCAATTCGGTATTTTCTTCGACCTATAGTTGGTAATGTACTACCACAGAAAAAATTTTTGTCAACCCCCACCGAATATGAAACTACCCCCTTAGATGTTGAGATATCAACATTTCTAACCCTTTTGGAAAGAAATCCTTTTTTGAAAAGTTCGATTAAGTATAAATTAATCGTACATTTGCTTTGCTTTTTAAAGCTCAAGCTAGTATGCAAGCTTATAAAATTTTGTGATTATCGACCTATAAAAATTTTATTATATGGCTGTGAAGCTCAAGCGTGTAGTTTATTAATATCAATATATGCAAGCAAGTCATACCAATATAAATGCATATAATCAACAACCAACCACAAACAACCTATACGCTAATATACAACGCCTATAAATCAACATTCCACAATTAAACTAAAATCCCTATAAACGTTGAAATTTCAATACTTTATTTTTTTATAAAAATTTGCTTGTATACCAATTTTTATAAATTTTCCTTGGATTTTCCTTTATTTTTTAAGGTTATGCACTTCAGCCCTAGTGTTCTCAATAGTTCCACGCTTTACACTAATATAACTAATGCTATCAAATACTTATAACCATTGGTATTACTTAATCTTATACCTATAGAGGGTATTTATAAAATCGTGTAACTGTTGCTATTGCTATTTTCCTATTATTTTCCTAAAATCTATTATCCAATATACCTATGTAGTGTATTGAACTATAGTAATTGCAATGCTTACATTGTTTTTCTATTTGATTTCCCAATAGCTCAAAGTGTTGATATAACTGGATAATTGATAATGATACCCTATGATGTTTAAAAGATAAAGTATATTTAGTTTAATGCTTTAATTAATTAACCACACAATACTAATATACTAAATAAAATAAACTATATACACTCTTGTAAAATAACGTAAACTCTAGTGTTTTCAATACTTTCATGCCTGTATATCAATTTTAATATTTAAACTATACTTTGTCGAATAATTTATTTTATTTAGCGTTTATTCATTTTACTTTATTAATCGAAAGGTATAGTATCAAATTACTTTAATAATTAAGGAATTCGACAATTAAAAACTTACTAACTTTATTTTTTAAGTTTTAAATATTAAAATTTAAATAGAGACACGTTTTGACTTTGCATTCGATACTGAATATTTTTAGATCTAGAATTATTGTAACCTACTATATAAATTTATTTATACATATTTATTTATCTTTTATATATAACTTATTCTTTATGTATAAATTTATTTTTATGTAAATATTTAATTTTATTAGGAGAAAATCCAACATAACTAAAATATAACTGTAAATATTGATATTACTTGATTCTAGCGTTTTGTATTGTATTTTTCTATACTATATGTTTTATAGGAAAAAATAATTAATAAAATTATAAAAAGTAGTTGACAAACAAAATGCTCGTGTGATACTATATAAACATAAACAACAACAAAAAAATAATTAATAAAATAATTAAAAAAGTGCTTGACAAAATAGACAATAAGTGATAACATTAAAACATAAGTATTAGCCAAGGGAGGTTACCCTACTAACCATAAAGAAATAAAAATAATTAATAAAAATTAAAAAAATGTTTGACAAAAGAATGTAACTTGTGCTACAATTAAAGCATAATCAATTGGCAACCTTGTTATAACATAAGCAGTAAAATCAAATCCAAAACTTTAATACTTGATATCCTCTATCAAATATTAAAGAAAAAATTATATTAATTAGGAGTGATAAACATGATGAGAATAACAGTATTAAAAGACTTAGAAAATGGAAACTATAAAGTAAACTTCAACTTAGACGGCGAAGACTTAGGAAACAGAGAAGTATCTTATGAATGGATAAGAGCCGATATAATCAGCAATAATAGAGAAGTTCAATACAAATTTGAAGTAGACTTTGAGTGTGAACATATAGAATTAGATACAGAAAACGACGAAATTTTCGTATATGTTATAAAAACAGTAATAGACGAAGACAACAATATGAGCCAATACGACACAGCAAATAAAGTTTATAAAACATATAGCAAGGCACAAAATTTTGCAGTAAAATTAGCAAACGAAATGGAAACTATATTAATAATTTTGGACTAATAAATTTTTTTTAAATCTTAAAAATAATGTTTGACAATTATAAAAATTAGTACTATCATTAAAGTATAAAAATAATTAATAAATTAGGAGGAATAAAAAATGCTAAAGGTAACAGGAGCTAAAATAGATAATAAAATAGTAGAAGTAATAGAAGTAAAACCTTATGATGAAGAAAGAAACTTAGTAGAAGTATTCTTTATGTTTAACGGAATTACAAAAGTAGGAGCAATAGTAAAAGAAAACGACTTAATTAAAGAAGAAGTATCAGAAGTAGAAGAAAAAACAAGAGAATTAGTAAGAGAGATAGAAGCAAACTTAGGAGAAGTTGATATAGATGTAGATGAATATGATGAATGGAATTGGGTTTATATAGATGCTGATGTATATACTATAAACGTACTTGTAGATATAGACCATTATGCAATAGATACATTAAACAAAGAAAAATGTAACAACTATGGAGATGATGAAGACCTATATAAAAATAGTGTAATTAGAAAAACTTTAAGAGGGACAATAAATTATATAAAAAAATTTATATAAAAATAATTAATAAAAATAAAAAAATGTTTGACAACTATAAAAATTAGTACTATCATTAAAGTATAAAAATAATTAATAAATTTAGGAGGACAAAAAATATGAAAAATATATTAGGATTACCACAAAAACAAATTAATTACTTAGCTGCCATAGATTTTATAAATAGACGTAATAATATATATGAATATGTACATTGTGAAGATATAATCACACAATTAGAATGCACTGTAAGAGGATATAAAATATTAACAACAAAGTTAGTAAATAGAGGGTTAATTAAAAGAAAAATAAAAAATGATAGAGTCGAATATATAAAATTTACAGAAATTGGATGTAAGGTTTTTTTTAGCATTCTAGAAACCCGTTTCCATTGATAAATTAATAAAGAGGAGGAATAAAAATGAAAAAAGAAATTAAATTAACTCAAAAACAACAACAAGTACTAGAAACACTTGGAAATATACTAGAAAAAGAAAACTTCAACAAAATACCAGTATCTGATATATACTGTAACATGACTGCTGTCAAACAAATAGTAAAACCTAACTGGTTCGATAGAACTTTCAATAAATTAGAAGAGTTGGGTTTAGTTAAAAAAGAGAATATGAAATATGAAGTAAAAGGCGGATTCAAAAAAGGTGAAATAATAGAAACATACTCATATGTATTAACTGAACTTGGTTTCGAATATTTAGGAATAACTAATGATAATCAAAATGAACAAGAAATGAGAACAATAGAAATAATGAAATTTGATGGAGATGCAACTACTACAGAAGTTGAAAAAAATCGTAAAATAATAGACCAATTAAAAATACTTAGTTGTGGAACTATGGGAACTTTATTAAGAGAAATGGGGTACACTGGCGAGACTACATATGATGTAACTGACCAGTTATATGAAGAATTAATATATTACTGTGAGGCTTCAGATAAAAAATTCAGTTGTTGGCAAGAAGTTTTTAATGACTATAAAAATAATCGTATTTTTATAGAGAGATAGAACAATAAATAAAAGTGCTAATATATAAGTAAATAAACAATAAAGGAATAACATAAAAATAATTAATAAAATTAATAGTCGGCGGACTTAAAACGTAAAGGAGAAAAGTATGAATAATATAGTGAAATTTGATAACAGCGAAGTAACAAATAATGCTGAATTATACGATTGGACTATAGGAGATACAACATATTGGTTATTTTACAACTCAGAAGGCGAATTAGAAGGATTTGAAAAATTTGGATTAGACAAAGAATTAATTGACGATATAATCAATAACCCATGGGATTATAACTTCCCTTGCACTTTAGAAGAATATAACAAGTAATAAATGTAATACAAAAATAAATAATAGATAGGGATGTTTAAGCCTGAAAAAATAGCCCTATCCATTAAATGTAGTCGTTAGGGCGACTATAAATAGAACCTTAAGCCCTAAGCGTTGGAGGGTTTTCCCCTCCAGGTGGTTAATGAAAATAATTAATAAAATAGGGGGAGAAATGATGAAGAATACATTTAAAGGCGAAATAAAAAAAGGAACTATAAGAACAACAAACAACCAATTTAAAAAGTTCATTACACAATTCAAAGGGGATGACTTCGAAAAGTGTTTAATAGCAATAAATAATACTCTACATAACCGTATATATGCATCAAGTCATCTTAGAAGAAAATCAGCAGTAAGCTATGACATGAAGGAAATATGCGACGTATTAAAATCTGGTAAGTATGATATTATAGAATACAACTATGTATTAGGTAATAATGGAAGAGACAATAGAGTTGTAGTAAAGAGTTGGGATAGTTATCAAGTAGATATAGACGGCAAAGACACAGAATGTAATATGATATTTGTATTAAGTGTTACAAATAATCAAATAATTACTATCTGGTACAATGATATAAACGATAATCATAAAACGCTTAATATGAGTCGATATAACAAAAATATAGAGGTTGTATTTTAACCTCTTTAGTTCTTAAGCTATCTTAAATGATAGCGAAAATAATTAATAAGGTGGTATGATAATATGAAAACAAATTATTTTAAAGAATGCAAGTCTAAAGAGGATGCTAAAAAATTATATAAGAAATTAGCGTTCAAACATCACCCAGATAGAGGTGGAGATGTTGAAACAATGAAAGAAATAAATAGTCAATTTGATTATTTTATGGAAAACTTTGTAGAATCTAAAAAAAATAGTAAAAAAGATAGTAAAAAACAATATGATTTTAGTGCATCACAATTTAAAGATATAATAGAATCCCTAATAAGATTAAAGGATTTAGAAATAGAAATAACAGGATGTTTTATATGGGTAACTGGTAATACATACCCACAAAAAGATATTATAAAATCATTAGGTTTTAGATATTCAAGAAACCGTAAAGCGTGGTATATAGCACCAAAAGAATACATGACTAACAGTGTATCTTATCGTAAACGTTATAGTATGAATGATATTCGCAACAAATACGGTAGTACAAAATTTGAGTCAGAAGGTAATCAAAAAATGATAGGATAATCTATTAAGGGCGTAACTCACACGCCTAAAGTTCTTAATACTATCAGTGCGATAGTAAATTATATTAAAAAGGTAGGTAATAAATGATGAGAAAAAAAATAATGATAGTTTTATTAGTATTAGCTTTAATAGTTGTATTCAAAAATCAAATATCACTTGGTTTAATGTATGTAGTAGATACAATAGGATACATTACAGGTCGCAACGTAGTAGATATAATAGATTTTTTAAATACTATATACTATCTATAAATGATAGTGTGATATATTAATAAAAGGGAGGATATAAGATTATGAAAAAATATATAGGATTTATAGGCGTTGCAATGGTTAATTGTATGTTAATTACGGGATTGCTTGTGCATTCTTTTACGCTTGATAGTGTAAAAGATAATATCGTAAATGATAGTAAAAAAGAGTGTGTTTATATAGAAAAAACAACAGTAAAAGAAGAAAAAGAGATAGAACATATACAAGAGAATGTTAATAAAAATAACAAAGCAAATAGCAGTGAATTAAATAATAACTATGTTGAAAAAACAACTACAACAAAAACTACATACTGCAATGATAGCAAAAACAATACTATTAATAATAATCAAAATAATGCTATAAATGATAATAAAAATAATACTATTAATAATAGTCAAAATAATACAGTAAATAACAGTAGCAATAGCAATGAAAATGATGCTAATAATAATTATACAGTTGAATATACAAATAAAAATTACTGTGGATTTTGTGGAAAGCAATTAAATAATAATGATGGTATTTGTGAAGACTGTAGAGAAATAAGAAGTAAATTAGGAGAATAATTTTTCTCCTTTGCTCAATGCTATCAAAATGATAATAAAAATAATTAATAAAATTGTTGACAATTCTTTAATGATAGTATATAATATTAATATAAAATAAATTAATAAAAAGGAGAAATGATATTATGAATAAAAAAAAGAAATTGTATAGGCACATTTAACGGGATAGGAGCTACAATGTATGAAGAATTTTTATTAAGTATTGGATTTAATAAAAAAGATATCAAAATGATAATTGACAGAAGTAATAGAAATAAACCATACATAGTAATTGAATGTATGGTCACTAATGAAGAATATAAAAAAATAAATAATTATGTTATTACAAATTTAAAAGAATATTGTATATAAACTGGACTAAATTCCAGTTGTTCTTAAACTATCATAAATGATAGTAAAAATAATTAATAAATTAGGAGGGTTTAAAATGAGAAAATCAGAATTACAAAGTATATTAAGAGATTTAGAAGGGTATAAAATAATTTTAACAAAAGAAACTTACAAAAAAGAAGGAAGAAAAAACTTCCCTAAAAATCCTTTAGAAGTAACTACAGAAGAAATAACAACAGAAGAATATGATAAAATATTTCCTAGTGGAGACTTCTTTAAGTCACTAGGAGGAATTGAAAGAACTTATAAGAGCTATACTTTAGCAGGTTATATACCAACTAAATTAGTAAGTGTAAGCCCTAATAAAGAAATTAAAATTGTAAGAAGAATATCTGTTGAAAGATACTAAAAATAATTAATAATACCGTCTATAAATATAGACGGTATTGCTCAAAACTATCAAATGATAGTATAAATAATTAATAAAATTTTAGGAGGTTTTAAAATGAACAACGATTTAATGAGATTAAGAAGTTTAATAGGGAGCGAATTGGATTATGATGACACAATTTGTGCAATGATAGATGAAGACAAAGAAGTAATAATAGACGATGTAAAACGCAATAGCAACTTTGAAGAATATGGTCGTTGTAGTCTATATCTAGTATATTATAACGACCCAATAAGCAAAACATATTATGTATGGTTGACGATGATAATATAATTCGTGTAATATCATAGGGCTTCAACGCCCTAGTTCTTAGTCATCAAAATGATGACAGAATATATTAATATTTTGGAGGTAATAATATATGAGTATAGAAGGTTATATATTAGATTGTGATAATAGTAACTCAGCTAATAACGCATCAAAATACTTAAGAAAACAAGTAAACAATTTAGTTTATGAATATGAAGAGGATATTTGCAGTTTATTTGTAAGAGGTGATGTAGTATCATCTGATACAGAAACATATATTAACAACTTTATAGACTTCTTAGAAAATAATAATATGTGTTTTATGGGTATGTTTGGGGAGTAATCCCCTTTGGTTCACCTTCAAATGATGAGGGAATATATTAATTAGGAGTGATAATATGCTAAATAAATGTTTAATAGCTGTAAAATCTAAAAACGAATGGAAAAATAATACATTTGATAATCCTTTAGGGGGACATTTGTACATAGGAAGTTTTAAAGATGACTTAAAAGATTTCATATTAAATGGTAGTATATCGTCTGAATCATGGACACAAATTCCACAAGATTATATTTTAGATAATACTGTTAGAAAAAATTTTATGTATTACATTAAATGGGCATAAATGATACTGAAAACTATTAATATAAACTGGATTAAATTCCAGCTGGTTCTTAAAGTATTAAAATGATATTGAAAATAATTAATAAAGGGGTTGATGTTATGAATGGATTACAAATATTTAATAATAAAGAATTTGGAGAAATAAGAGGGTTAGAAATTGACGGACAACCTTATTTTGTTGGAAAAGATGTTGCAAGTATATTAGGATATTCTGATGTTAATAAAGCGGTAAAGAGACACGTAGATAAAGAAGACTTGAAAGTGTGTAGTCGCAAGGCTTACGCCGATTTATACCCTAACCTTTGGAATAATGAAAATGACTTTGCTAATAAAATATTAATAAATGAGTCTGGATTATATGCTTTGATATTCGGAAGTAAATTATCAAATGCTAAACAGTTTAAAAGATGGATAACCTCTGAAGTATTACCAAGTATAAGAAAATATGGAGGGTATGGAGAACTCCAGCTATCAAAAGAGGACACAGCTATTTTAAATATAATTAATTCAAATGATGATTTACAACAAGCTCTAGCAATAAAGGAATATAAAAATATTATTTCTGAACCTTTAATTGAAGAAATAGATAAATTAAAAGAGCTTAATAATAAATTTAAGGTTTTCATATCTAAAGATGGATTGATAGATGTTGATACATTCAGTAAAGCATTAGGCATAAAAGAGTTAGGAAGGAATAATATGTACAAGTGGTTTAGAAATAATAAATACTTAATGAAAAATAACCGTCCCTATCAGCATTATATAAATCAAGGATTATTTAAATTAAAAAACATAGGTTTTAAAACAAATTGTATAGGAGAACAAACGCCTCTGTTTAAAACATACATAACTAAAAAGGGATTAGGTCACTTTTTAAATAAATTCGTCAATGACGGTTATATAAATTTTACAAATGATACTGAAAATAATTAATAAAATAGGAGGTTTATTATGGATGAAAATGTATGCATAAATTGTGAGTATGGCAAGATATTTGGTGGTAATTGCGAATATGAACAAGAAGAAAAATGTATATATGCTGTTGCTAGATATTTAACGCGTGATGAAAGAAAAAAGATAGAAAAGAAATTAATCATGATAGATTATTTGTTGGAAGACATAATAGAAATAGACAAGGAAAATGCACTAGAGGATTTGGTAGATAAAATTTCAGAAACATTGCTGAATATGAAATATGAAATAAAATATAGGATTATAGATTTTGAATATATGAAAAACAACAATGATACTAAAAACAATTAATAAAATTATTGGCTGGAGTTAATCCAGTCTTTTTTATTATCTATACAATGATAGTGATTATCATTAACATTAAGCTAATAGTTATACAGTATTTAAACTTATAATGAAGCTAAAAACGACCTCCTAAAATCCATTAAAGAGCTTTAAACTAAATGAAGGTATAAATTATTAATAGAGATACTATATTTTCTTAGAATCTATTTAAATGGATATTCTTATATTTAATACGATAATTGATAAAAAAAGATAGATGTAAAAAATCACCTATCTTTTTTATTATCTAAAATTTTTAATCATCAATATCTACTTTATAATTATACATTGCATTGTATAATTTATCTGGTATTTGGTTTTTATAGTAGTCTGCAACCTCCTTAATATTTTGTTCTTTAAACTCTTTATATACTTCAAATGCTTTTTGTGGAGTTTCATAATATCCTAAATGTTTTATTTTACTTTTATTTTCTTCATAATCATATACACTACATTGTGCTTTAAATTTTCCATACTGTTTATTATAGCAAACACCTATAGGATACTTACCTCTTAAATTATCTCTTTTAGGAAACAATTTATTAATTTTTTCTGGTACAAAAATACAATTTTCTGGAGAATATATTTTATTTCCTTTATGTAAGATATCTTTATCTAAACACATTTTTTCATTTCCCACCTCATAATAATTTTTATAATACCACTCAGCAAAATTTTGAAAACATAACCACTCTTTACACACATCACAATTAGTATATGTTGAATATTTTTCATGAAGTTTTTCATCGTAACATCTTTGTAGCATTTTACACCAAACTTCATAACATTTAGTGTTTTTACCATTTTCACTCATTTTATATTTACCCTCACCTAAATAACCATGTCCATAAACTCTGGGTTCATATGGGCATTTAATCTTACCATTTTTAAAATCATTATATTGTTTATTTTTGGCAGTCCAATTATATTCTGAAAAATATACATCTATGTCTTTATTTGTCTTGTATCTTGTTATTATCATTTTACTACTAAAATTACTAACATTCTCTTCTCCTATTCTATTAATTCTATCTGTCATAATATATCAACTCCTTTATTAATTTTTTAGATCCTGAAATTATTTTTATACTTATATATTAACATTAACAACTTAAAAATCACCTTTATTTAAATAATTAATAAAATTTCAAAAAAGTTGTTGACATTATAATTCTAAATCATATATAATATAAGTATAATAAATATAAGGAGAGTGATATAATATGAAAACAAATAAACAAAGAATTGAAGAGAAATTAAGAAAAGAAGGCTTTATAATAGGTTGTTATGACAGTAATATAGATAAATTAAATTATAACAACGTAAAGAAAATATTAGACAACTTATGTTTTGGAGCTACTGACGTACAAGTATCTCTAAATAGAAAAAAATATATAATAGAAATAAGCGATGTAGACAATGAGTATGATTTTAAAATGACTGCTAAAAGCACTTATTTAGATAGATATGGAGATGATGAATATTACGAAAAATGGTAAGGGATTAATTCCCTCCAGCTCTTGAAAATAATTAATAAGATAACACTTGACTTTTATATAAGTTGAGTGTTATAATATAAGTGAGATAATTGAAAGGGGAAAATGATAATGAATAATATTAAAAGATTCTTAAAACTATTAAATGACGAAACAATAGAGGGCAAAATAATAGACTGCTATTGTACGATTCATAAACAAGCGTGGTATGATGGAAAAATTAAAACCAACATAGTACTAGATTTAGATGGAACAATAACAACTACAAATAAAGTAAAAGATAATCAGCTATTAATAATAGCACTTGATGAATATGTAGAAGTACCGGAAATAGAATTTGGAAACATCGAGTTACAAGATGATTACCAAGAATTTGTAGACTATCTAATGGAAGAATGTGAAGAAATATTTGAAAGCAATATAGATAAACAACAGTATATTTGGGACAATGCGACATGGAGTGAATACAAATATTTCAATGAATTGGGTTACGAAGATGAAGAACAATGTATCTGGAATTATATTTGCGATACGGAAGATGTGGATTTTATATATAACGTTATATCAGAATTAATAAGTAGACTAGAAATGATGAATTAAACTATTATTATATGGTAGTTTAGATATTTTCTATACTACCATATAGAAAAAGATGTTGAAAATAATTAATAAAATATTAAAAAGTTCTTGTAATTTAAAATTAAATATATTATACTTTAAGTATAATAAAAATAAAGGAGAATGATATTTATGAAAAAATCTAAATTATTTTTAAATTTATTAAGAGAAGAAAAGATACAAAAAGAAATTAAAGAGTTATATTGCGAACTCCATAAAAATCTATTTACGGACGATTATGTAAAACATGACATAATCTTATCTAAAGACGGCACAGTAGACTATACAACTTATGTTGGCAATGAAACACGAATGGACGTATACAATGGAGACAGCATGCTTATAATAACAATAAATGAATATCCAGATGTGTCAGATGAAGATTTAGGAGAATTAGTAGAAGTCTGGAATTATGACGAATACATTGAATGGTTACATGATGAAGTTATAGATGAATATGATTGTGAAACAGAAGAAGAAATACAAGAACATGCAGAAGACTATTATGACGATTGGCAAAAATATTCAGAATTTGATTATGAAACATATCAAGAATGTCAATTGGAAGTCTGGGAATCTCTGTGTGAACAATACGACTTAGAAGTTATAGAATACAAGATATATGCAGTCATGGAAAATTTAAAGGACATCATATAATGTTTTAAGTAAGAAATAATTAATAAGAGGATTAATTAATCCTCTTAAGCTCTTGAAATGATGATAAAATATATTAATTTGGAGGTGTTACTATGTGGGATGAAAATAAAATAAGAGATTATATGTTAGAAATTACTAATAAAATGACTGCTAGAGATAAGGAAATAGTGTTAAAATATGTAGAAACATTACCTATAAAAATAGATGGTAGATTAAAGAAAAATATGGCTTATGTATCGATGGGTATAGATATTGAAACAAAAGAGGTGATTAATGCTGTGCAATTCAAATTCAGCAAAAGATTATTCTATTATAATGATGATGAAATTAAACATGTTATAGGGCATGAATTAATGCACTTACTTGTTAATTTAAAATATAAAAAAGATATGGAACATAATAAAATATGGAAAATTTATTGTAACAAATATGGTATTCCAGATAATCAGTATTTTGAAAATGATATTGATATTGAAAAGGATGCTTATAGATATCATGTATATTGTAAGCTATGTGGTAAATATCTAGGAGGATATTCGAGATTATCACAAAATCAAGTGATGAAATTAATATACATGAGTAAACATGGAACTGATGACGGAAATATAAGAATATATGATAACAAATTAGGTAAAGATGTTGAATTTAAATTTTCTTTAGAATCAGTTGAAAATAATTAATAAAACCATTGACAAATGATAATTAAATATGATATAGTTTATATAAGAAGATGATAATATGATTATAAAGAGATAAAATGATGACATAAATACTGAAATTGCACATAAATTATTACATATGAAAAATTAAATGATAACAAATAATATTAAGGAGGTATGTTTATGGAAAACAAAATAAAAGTAAAATTAATAGGTGAGAATGGTAACATATTTAATTTAGTTGGTATAACTGTTAAAGCATTAAATAAAAATGGGCAAAGAGAAGAAGCTAAAGAAATGAGTGATAAAGTATTTAATTCAAAAAGTTATGAAGAAGCTTTAAAAATTATTTCAGATTATGTTGAAATAATTTAAATATTAACACAGAAGGTGAGCAATTTCACCTTCTTTTCTGTTCAAATGAAAATAATTAATAAAATACTCAATAAATCTATTGACAAAATAATTCCAAATATAGTATTATATATGTATAAGATAAATAAAGGAGGAGTTAAAATGAAAGAAATTGTTTGTAAAAAATGTAATGGTGAAATTGATATTTTTTCTGTAGTATTAATAGATGAAAATGCTGTTAAAATAACATTTTTATGTAAAGAATGTGGAGAGATGTTTGATGAGTGTTGTTATTTATACACAGAAGAAGAATATAAATATTTTTATAAAAGATAGGAGTGTGTATGATGGAGAAAATAATTAATGATTATATTAAATATCTTGAGGATATAAAACATTTAAATCCTAAAAGCATAAAATCATATATACCTGCCGTAAAAGAGATGTTTGAATACTGTGAATTTAAATCATTAGATAATATTGAAAATTCAGACGTGATAGTTTTACAAGGATGGTTAAATAAAAAGAAAAAAGAAGGACTATCAAGCCAAAGTATTAATCGACGTATCGCAAGTTGTAAAAGTTTTTATTCTTTTTTAGTTGCTAAAAGATATATATCATTCAATGCAAGTAAAGAATTAAAAGCTGAAAAAATAGAAAGTAAAGGGAAGGCAGGTGATGTATTTCAAATCAACAAAATAAGAGAATATTGTAAAAATGAATATGATAAAAACCCTTCATTTAATAATCTAAGAAATATGTTAATAGTAGAAGTATTGTTACAAACTGCTATTAGAAATTTTGAATTAAGACAGCTTAATATTAGCAGTATAAAAGAAGATGGTAGCTTTACAGTTGTGCAAAAAGGTGGGAATCAAAAGCGATGTTGTATTAATAGTAAAACAATGAAAATATATAATAAGTATATAAATGAGAGATTAAAAATAGATGCTAAAGATGATTCATTGTTTATTTCAAGTTATAAATCAAGATTAACTAGCAAAGGGCTAGAAAAAATAATTGACAAAATAACAAGAGCTACAGGAAAGAGACTTCGTGTGCATGATATGAGGCATACATCAGCGACTGCATACGTTAATGCTGGTTATTCAGTTGACGAAGTATCTAAGTTGCTAGGTCACAGTAATAGTAACACTTGCTATAAATTTTACTATCATCAATCTAATGATAGTAAAAAATCAATGGCTGAAAGTGTGTTTTAAATAATAAAATCTATTTTTAAAAAGGAGGTGATTAATAATTTAATTTCTTTTTACAAATAATAATTAATAAGGGAGGAATTATTATGGGAGTAAAAATAGATAAAACAGGAAAAATAGGCTATAATAATTTTGGTAGTAAAATCATTATAACTAAATATATAAATGCACATAATGTTGATATATATTTTCCAGAATACAACTGGACTGCAAGAAACACTAGATATGAGGTTTTTAAAAAAGGAAATATTAGATGTCCCTACGAACCTAGAATATATAATCATGGATATTTAGGAGAAGGTAAGTACAAGGTAAGTGAAAATAAGAAATTAACAAAATGTTATAGTGCTTGGAATGGTATGCTAAGAAGATGTTACGACAATAAATATAAAGAAAAACATTTAACATATGAAGACTGTGAAGTATGTGATGAATGGTTAAATATTCAAAACTTTGGAGTATGGTTTGATGAAAATTATTATGAAATTAAAAATGGGATTATGTGTCTTGATAAAGACATTCTTCATAAAGATAATAAGATTTATTCTCCAGAAAATTGTGTATTCGTACCACACAACATAAATGTTTTGTTTACCAAAAGAGATAATTATAGAGGGGAATATCCTATAGGAGTATGTTATAATAAACGAGATGGAAATTTTGCATCATATTGTAGCATATATAATTTTGAAGAAAATAAAAGTAATAATAGATTTTTAGGCTATTATAATACACCACAACAAGCCTTTAGCGCATATAAACAATTCAAAGAGCAATACATTAAACAAGTAGCTGACTACTATAAAGACCAAATACCACAAGAGTTATATAATGCATTATATAATTATGAAGTAGATATAGATGATTAAAAATAATTAATAAACTAAGGAGGGCAATATAACATGGGTAAAATATTAAAAGTATATACAGATGAAGAAGTGCAAAGACTTGGATTAGATGATTTTCCATACATTGAAGAAGAATTTGAAAATATAAAAGATGATGAGAATGTAATAGGTATGGCTATTCCTAAAGACGATAATAAGATTATAAAGTTTCCAATATCAACTGCCGAAGAAAATATACAAGACAAGAAATGTGATTATAAATTATTAAGTACATTAACTTTATTAAGTAAATATAATGTGGGTGAAGACCATAGATATATTTATAAAGATGATATAATATTAAACAAGAATAAAATCGAAAGTTTAAGTAAAAGAAAAATAAATACAGTTATAAAAAATGTAAGGAAATTATCTAAGTTAGAAGGTAATGCCGTAGTAGCAAAATCAGTTGATGGAAAGATTGTATACATAATTAATTATAAAAATAAAGACGGGAGAAAATTCATATTACTAGAAGAAGATTTATTAAGACATTTAGCTGATACAACATCGAGTAATGAGATAAAAGTATATTTATTATTAAAATATAGATGTAATGAGATAAAGGAAACTAAAATAACAAGAAAATCATTAGCTATAGGAATAGGATTAAACGGAAACTCTGGGGAAAATTTATTAAGTATATCCAATATGTTAATAGATTTAAAAGATAAAAGTTTGATAGAGGTAAATAAGAAGTACATAAATGTAAAGTTAGAAAATGGAAATTTTAAAAATACAGAATGTTTATTTATCAAATTAAAATCTTACGAAGAGTGGAAAAAACATCATAATGAAAAATAAAATAAGCGTAAGCGAAAACAAATATTTATTCTTTTTATCTATTTAATTATTTATCTATATATAACAAGTCCACTTTCTTGACTTTCAGAGGGAAGGTTTTGGTGTTTCAGAAGTCCACTTTTGTCCCTTCCGTTGTAATTACTAGCTTTGAGGAGAGTAAAATAAAAATAATTAATAAAAGACATGTTAAAAATATCAGTATAATTATAAATAGTAATTAGGAGGTAATAATATGAAAGATTATACATTAACATTAGAACATGAAATATCAATTATGGTTAATGAGTGCAATATAATGTATGCTAGTAAAGATTGTGAAAAAATAAATGAATGGTTAGAAAATACTTATCTCCCATTTAGAAAATATTGGATAAGTAAAATAGAAGAAAATTTATTTGCTGAGACTTGGAATAAATATAATAAAAAAATAAATAGATAATAATAAGGGGGAAGATTTAGTATGAATTTAAATGAATTAAGATTATTACAAAATTATCCGTTAGAATTAAAAATTGAAAAAACAAAATTAAGAATAAAAGAATGGTACGAGTATTATAATGGTGAAGTATATGTTAGTTTTTCTGGAGGGAAAGACTCTACAGTATTATTAGATATTGTTAGAAGTGTATATCCAGAGGTAGAGGCTGTATTTAGCGATACCGGACTAGAATTTCCAGAAATAAGAGAATTCGTTAAATCAAAAGAAAATGTTACTATAATTAAACCAGAGAAAAATTTTAAACAAGTAATTACAGAAAAAGGTTATCCTATTGTAAGCAAGTCTGTTGCTAATTGTGTGAGATTAGCGAAAAAAATATAGAAGATGGAAAAGAAACATTAAGAGTTAGACAAATACGAGGATTAGAAAAAGGGAGTAAATTTAATAAAGGTAAATGGGAATTCTTATTAGATGCACCATTTAAAATATCAGAACAATGTTGTGATGAGCTTAAAAAGAAACCTATGAAAAAATTTCAAAAACAAAGTGGGAAAGTTCCATTTGTAGCTACTATGGCTAGTGAAGGAGGAGTAAGAAAAGAAGCCTATTTAAAAACAGGTTGCAATGCATTTAATATAGGAAAATCACAACCTATGGGATTCTGGACAGAACAAGACGTACTAGAATACATAGTAGTTAACGATTTAGAAATAGCAAGTGTTTATGGTGATATAATTAAAAATGATAAAGGTCTTTGGGAAACTACAGGAGAAAAAAGAACTGGCTGTGTATTTTGTGGTTTTGGTTGTCATTTAGAAAAAGAGCCAAATAGATTTCAAAGACTAAAAATCACACATCCAAATTTATATAATTATTGTATAAATAAATTAAATATGGGCGAAGTGTTAGACTATATAGGAGTTAAATATTAATATAATTATAAATAAAAACTCAAATGATAAATATTATAAAGAGATATATATCTCTTTATAAATTCTTTCATAATAATTAATAAACCAAAGAGGAGGAATGATATATGGATGAATTTGAATATCAAGAACAGTTAAATTGGGATGATATGGAAGATGTGTTATTGGCTATGGGCGAAGACAATGAATTTATCATTAAGGAAATTGTTGAAGACGATAATGTAATTGGAGTTATATCAGATAAAGATAAAATTGTTAAATTTCCAATAACAAGTAATGAAAAATATTTAAAAGATAAAAAATGTAATTATAAAATACTAGGATTATTAACATTATTAAGTAAACATACTAAAGGAGAAAATCATAGGTATATTTATCATAAAGATGTAATGTTGAATAAAGATATGTTAGAGACATTAAGCGGGAATAAAATGGATGCAATAATTAAAACTATTAAAAAATTAATAAAATTAGAAGGTGATTTAATAATTGCAAAAACTACAGAAAATGGAATAATATATCAAATTAATTTTTTAGATAAAAATGGGAGAAAATACGTTTTAATAGAAGAAAAAATATTAAAAAAAATTATGACATTTACAAATAATAACGTATTAAAAGTTTATATATTATTAAAATACAGATGTGGATATGACGGAAGGATAATAACTAGAGATGATATTTGTACCAATATAGGTTTATCTCCTAAATCTCATAAAAACTTACAAGTAATAACTCAAATGTTAACAGGATTAGAGCAAGTAGGATTGATTGAAATAAATAATATCTATGATAAAATATTAAAAGATGGGAAAGAACAAATGAGAAAACTTTTAAAAATATCCATAGTTAAATATGAAGATTGGGAAAAATTTGAATCTAAATCAAAAGATAAGATTAAAGGAAGTTGGAATTTTATAGATTATAATTTTTAAAAGGAGCGTAGCGATTCATTATCTATTTATTATTATCTATTTATTATTATCTATTTATATACAAGCCCACTTTAGCAATGAGAGTTTCCCACTTTTTTCCGAGCGATTACCTACTTTTTTACAATGGGTAGTTATTTATTTTAAGAGGTTTTCCTACTATTTTCCGATAATATAATTAAAGAAGAAAATTAATTTAAATTTAGTCTATAATAACATCGGTTTTTATGTGACATAGGTCGGTTAATTTGCCTAACCGTTGTTTGAGAAGAGTAAAATAAAAATAATTAATAAAGGTGACTTTAAAAGAGTTATGTTAAATATATAATAAAAGGGGTGATATTTATGAATGAATTACAAATAAATAATGTACAAACAGTGTCATCAAGAGAAGTAGCTGAAATGATGGAAATTAGACATGGTGACTTATTAGAAAAAATCGACAAAATAAACAAAGATTTTGAAAACGGAAAAATCCGTTCTCAAAAATATTGGATAGAAGGAACTTACAAAGTATCAGATAACAATAAAACATACAGAGAATTTCAAGTTACAAAATTAGGTTGTGACTTTCTAGCTCATAAAAGTACTGGAACAAAAGGCAACTTATTCACCGCTAGATATATGGATAGATTCGAAGAAATGGAAAAGGCATTAAAAGAACAAAATACACCATCATATATGATTGATGACCCTATCAAAAGAGCTGAGAAATGGATTGAAGAATATAAAGAAAAACAATTATTAGAAGCACAGAACGATAAATTAAATAAAGAAATTAATCATAAAGAAGATGTTATAATTGGATTAGTCGACGATATATCACTTGCCGAAAAGAGAGCTAGAATAAAACAAGTAATAAATCATAATGCTAATGGTAGATATGCCGAAAGATATAATTTATTATATAAAGAATTCCAAGACAAATATCATATTGATTTGAAAAGAAGAATGGATAATTTAGAATTAAAATCTATAGTAAAAAATTATTTAGGTGAAGAAATTAAAATAACTAAAAAAATTAAAACTAATAAAATGGAATATATAGATAAAATTTTATGCAAAACTCCAGAATTGTATGAGATAGTTTGTAAATTATTTGAAAACGATATTGAGGAATTAATGAAAGAATGGGGGAGTACAATAATATAAACAGTCTATTTTTAAAGAGGTGTATAACCTCTTATTTTTTTTGAAAAAAATTAATAAAAACAGGAATAAATAATTAATAAATGTATATACTATAATATAAGAAAATTAATAAAAGATAGTTGTCTTATTAATAATTTTATGTTATAGTATATAGAGACAACTAGGAAGGAGCTAAAATGACTAAGATGAGTGATAAACAAATTAAATTAAATAGAATAGAAAATAACTTTAAAAATTTTATGAACAAAAAGGGATTAAACGATAGTAATATATCAGAAGGAGATTTAAAGGAATTCGTAATAGATAATCTATCTAGTATAAACAGAAGTGCTTTTTATAATCAATTAAGTATATTCAAATCATTATTAGACAATAAACATATTCCATATAAATTAGAAGAGAAGGATTTAGTCGAAGAATGTGTTTATTTTGATAATAGTAAGTATTTTAAGAAAACACAAATACTAGATATGTTAAATCTACTTATAAACGCACAAGATAAATTAATGATATATTTAATATTTAACGGTATATTAGGAAAAGGATATAAAGAATTAATTAATATCAAAGTATCTGATGTAGCTAAAGATTATACTTATATTAATGTAGATGGTAATAAAATTTTATGTGATGATATAATGAAAGAACTATTAAAAGATACAATAGAACAAGAAGTGTATGTGCAAACTACGAAATCGGGTAACACAATGTATTACGACTTTAATATGAACAATGAGTTTTTATTCAAGCCTATAGTCAGTAGAACCAATAATAATGGGTTAGATGCATATAATAGAAATGGAATTACTAGAAAATTATTAAGACTAACAGAAGAATTACAACATGAAGGATTAAATGTAGTTATATCAGCCACAGGGTTATTTCAAAGTGGTATAATGCACAAGTTATTTGTATTTTCAATATTAAATAATTTAGAGTGTACTATAAATAATGTAGAAAATTATTTGAAAATAAACGGATATAGAATAAATGCAAATGAATTTACTTTAAAATATCATCAACTATACTACGGTTGTAATTCTACAAAAAGTTAAAAATAAATTAATAAAATGTATTGACAAAATAAGCTAAATATTATACTATATACTCATAGGGGTGATAAATATGATGAGTGCATTAATGATATTTAGCTTATTAAGTTTAAGCATAATATTTGGAGTTTTATTATTTTTATTTGATTTAAAATAATTAATAAAACAGTTGACAAAAGTTAACAAATGTAATAATATTTATATAAGGGGGTACATATGATAATATACAGTAATAATGTTAAAGGGGATAATATAATAGAGAGAAACAAAAATAGAATCAGAAGAATTAAACTAGAGCAACAAAAGAATAAAGAAATAGACAATATGTATAATCAAGATAATTTTGATGATTTTAAAAAGGTATTATGTGACAATGTGATGTTTGAAATTATATATGATAAAGACTGCATAAGAATTTATAATCATATAGATAAAGAGCAATTCAAATCTTGGTATAATACTCGTGGTGCTAAAGGAATACAAGATTTAATAGTATATTATAAATTATATAAAAAATAATTAATAAAATAGTTGAAAAATAGTAAAGGATATGTTATACTTAATATATAATAAAGAATAAGGAGTTGGTAATATGAAAAATATAGATTTATTCAATAAGGGCAAAAATTATGTATATGGTGAATATCTAGTGAAGGTAATAGATGAGTTTACTGGAATTATAGCAGTTGATGAGGAAGAAGTTATCTTATTGCCTAATTATTGTGATGACTTGGGGTATAAGGTAGAAGAATTTGAACAAGGAAAAACTTATGTATTCGACAAAAGATTAATTCCGAATTTCTTTGAACTAAGCGGTTGGGAAGATGAGATTCATGGTAAACAAGTTTATTTTGAAAATAATAAATATGGTTATTGTTATAATGATTTTAATGAACCTTATGCTGTTAGTGCTAAATGGTGCAGAATAATATAATAAATATTAAATAATATAAAAGGGGTGTTTGAGATATGAGATTATATGAATGTTACGAAGTTGTTTTAAATTCTATAGAAGACGATATTAAATATAATTCAGAAATAAATAAAGAGTTTGATTCTAATTTTTTAGATGATGTACTTGATTTCTTATCAACAAGGGTAGATGTCTTAAATCGAGCTGAAATTAGAGAAAGAAGTTGGAACAAAAGAAGAAATTTAGAAAAATAATTAATAAATAAGAAAGGATTGAGCTATGTGAATAAAGTACAAGTTTTATTTGATGAGTTAATTAAGAAATATAATTTAAGAGCTATAACAATAGAAAATGAAACATGGTATTCTGTAAATGACCTACCTTTAGGCAAGGACGCAGTAAGAAAGGCAATACAAAGATTAGAAAAAATTAAAATTACTAATATTTCAGACTCGACTTCAAGTCCAGTCCAAAATTATGTAGAAAATAATACTAAAAACATTACCATTTCTATGGTGACTTCAACTAACCTTAAAAATTTTGACAAAGTTAATAATGCTGGTGAGAGATTTGGTAATTACAAAATGATAAACTACTTAATTATGAATAGTAGACTTGGTGCTGAATATAAAATAGAACTAATAGAGATATTAGACAAAATAAGACAAGACGGTTTTTATGTAGATAACAATATATCATCAGAACAATTAGATAAGCTACAACAAAAGGTAGATAAACTAAAGGATAAATTATATTATGAACGTACTAGAACAGGATTAGGAGCAACGCAAATAGTTAATTATATCAATGTATACAATTTATTACCTTCAACTTTATTTAGATTCATGGATGAATATTTGCATCTAGGAACTTATAAAGTTGTTAATAAAAATAGAAGATTTAAACCTAATGAAAATTTTAATAAATGTAGTAAAAAGGGTTGTGCAAATATAGGTATAAATAATCAAATAATATTTCATGAAGAGTTTGCTAATATAATTAACAATTCTAATAAATCATTGATTATACTAGGTGAATTAAATAAAGAAGAATTAGCAATAAGAGATAAAGGGATAGAAAATAAAAATAATTAATAAATATTAAATAAACAGGGGAATTAGTTATGTATTCAATAGAAATTAAAATGAAATATGGTAAATTTAAAGTAAAATCAGATAATTATCAAGAATGTATGAATAAATATAAAGAAATAAAAGAAGAATATAGCAAAATCCCATGCGAAATAATTGTTTATAAAGACGATGAAGTACAATTCATTAAAGGAAATTCAAAAGAATCATTCGAGAATCTATATAATAAATTAATTGACATTTTATTAGAAATAGGGCAATATCAAATCGATATTTCTAGTGAAGAAAAAGAGTATGGAGAAATAAAAAATAAATTATATCATTCATTGGAAGAAATGGATTTATCAGAAACAACCGATAAAGAACAGCTTACTTTTTTAAATAAAATGAAAGGCGAATTAAGTAAAAGAAGACTTATAGAAAATGAAAATAGAAAATTATATGCATTTGACCGAGTGTATAGAATAATACTTGATGAACTTAATGTTTATAAAAACAAAGAGAGAGAAACTAAAGAAGAAGCAAGTATAAATAGATATACAAATGCTTATTATAAAGAAGGTGTTAAAGCTAAAAGAAATCGAATTAAAGAGATAAATAATTTAAAATTAAAATAATTAATAAAATACTTGCATAATTATATAAATTATGTTATACTTATCGTATAAGGAGTTGATGATATGGAAGAAATAATAACTTTAAAACAAATAAAAAAGGTAATATCAAAATTAAGAAAAGACTTAGATGAATATTGTCAAATATGGTACAATAAGGATTTTCTAACTGATATAATGGTTATGACAAAAGAACAAAAAAGCAATTATATAAACAATTTTCAATATTTATGTGAGAATAGATTGTTAAATTGGTACAAAATAGGGGCAATACTTGAAGAAGACGATTCTATATATTTCTTTAAGTTAGAGGATTAATTTATCAATAAATAATATATAAAGTCTTAGAAAGGCGAATAGGGGATATTTTGATATGATAATAATGAATGTAAAAACTTTGAATGATTTAGCAAAAGCATTTCCAAAAATGACTTTTACAGAGTTATTTGAATTAATTAACAAATATAAAAAATAATTAATAATGGGATAAGAGGAGTGTAATATGTATAATGAAAAATTAATAGAGATGAGTAAGATATATAAACAATTTAAAGATGCAACTTTTTATAAAATAGACAATATAATCTTTAGAATAATGGATACTGAAGAAGAATATATATCTTGGAGATATGATTATGATATATTTTGGAATTGGGGAAAAAGTGAAAGTTTTTATAATAGAATAATTAATCCAATACAGTTAACAATATTAAGTAAAAGACCAAAAGAATTGAAAGGGAAAAAGAAAATAGCGACTATAAATAAAGAAAAAGAATGGAAAATTCAAGTATTTATCGATGACGATTACAATTTGTATTATCAAGATAATCATGCTTTTGTATCTAGAATAAATGGTGAATTAACAGGTTATAAAGCTAGGTTTAAAATATCTGGTTTATATGAAAGAAGAGATTATCATATAATTGATTTATTGAATGAAGTTAATAAAATAAGTGAAAAACAGTATTATAAAAACAATGTAGCTGATAATATTGCTTTATCAAGATTGTATGAATCAATGTTGCTTGAATATTTAAAATATATAAAGGAGATATAATATGAATGATATATTTGATTTAAATAAGTTGTATATATTTAGCAAAGATAAATATTATAATTTAACAGGTCGTAAATATAACTGGGCTGAAATGTGCGATAAGAAAATAGTAAATGTTGAAAATAATTTTATGGGGAATATAGTTGTTGATGGAGAAGAATACATTATATTACCTCAATACTGTTTGCCTCTGAAGGTTAAAGTAGAATCTAGTGAAAAAGGAAATTTCTATAATAATGAAGGTGTGGTTATAGATAATAATGGTTTAAAATGGAAAAGAGTTTTTAAACCTTCTGAACAAAATAATGAAGAAATAAGTTATAAACTTTCAGATATCATACAAAAAATGGAGTCAGAAAGTATTTTTAAAACAGACATAGATAATCCATTATTTAATGCAATAATGGATGGTAAATTAAATGATAAATTTGATGAAGAATATGGTTATATATTCGATATCGAATTAGTTGATAAAGATGAAAGAGAAGAATGGATGAAGCATTTAAATCATGAGCGTATAGATAGTACTCCTAATGAAAACGAGGCTTTCATATATGGTTACTATGATGATATATATCATAGAATAAAACCTTCTTGGTGTGTAAAGATGATATTTGAGGAAGAAAAACATTATAAATTCTGTTTTGATTATATTGAAGTTTTTGATAGATTAGGTATAGGATATGAATTAAGTCATTATGATGGACATTTGATAACTGAAATGTTAGATGAAAATACTGGACTAATTGAAGGATGTAATATAAAAATTAAAAGAAAATGGTGTGAAGAGATAAGCGAAGATGATTTTAAAAAGAGATTAGAAAATAATTAATAAAACGCATTGACAAAACGATATAAAATAATATAATTATATGTATGGGAGGTAAATATTATGAATAAATGGAATAAAAATACAATAAATTTAGAAGAGTTTAAAACGAGTAAAATAGCAGTATTATGTAACACTAAAGAAAAGGCAAAAGATTTATTTGCTTATTTAGACAGTAAAGGTATTACTTGGATTAATGGAGATGATTTGTTAGATAATATACTATATAATGCGTATACGAATGATACATGTTATATGTATTATAATGGATTACGATATTTACAATTAGATTTCTTTGTTAACAGGAAATATGAAATAATAGAATGGGAAATAATAGATGAAAATCGAGAAGAACCTAAATGTATAATTTTTGATGAAATAAATAGAAACATGTTTAAAAAGAAAATATATGTATCTCATGGATATGGAGGTAAACAAGAAAACATAAAAGATGTAGAAAATAAAGTGAAACAGTTAATAAAAGAATATCCAGATTATTTGTTTATAAGTCCTATTCATTGTTTTAGTTATTTGTATGAAAGTATGACTTATGAAGCCGGTATAGATGCTTGTTTAGAACTGTTGAAAATATGTGACGAGATTTGGATACTAGATAATGAATATCAAGAGAGTAAAGGCGTTATGATAGAAAGGGAATATGCTTTAAATAATAATATACCAATATATTTGGTTGAATTTTAGAGGTGATACTATGAATGATGAAATATATACAGATTTAATGATTAATTTAACTGAAAGAATATTTAAAAAGAATTATAATCATATGTTAACATATAAAGATGATATGGTTTCAGAAGCATATTTAAATTTATGGAAAGCAAAAAGTAAATATCAAGATAACAAAAGTAAAATAAATACTTATATGACGAAAATAATTCATAATACTTTTAAAAAATATATCAGAGATAATATTTATAGACATCAAGATAAATTTATAGATAAAACTATTTTAACAGAAGGTGAATTCGAAGAACTATCTTTAGAAGATATAATAGGTAAAGATGATATACATTACAATGATATAGAATTTAATGAATTAATGAAGAAGTTTGATAGGAATATAAAGGAAAGAAATAAACATACAAGTAGAAAAATAAATCTTAAAGAATTGCATTATATAATTAATAAACTATATGAAGGTTACAATAAATGCGAAATCAGCAAAATGTTATGTGTGAGTAGTACGAATGTCAATAAGAAAGTCAATAGAATAAGAGATATAATTACAGAAATAAAAAATAATGAATAAAAGGGATGGAATATTATGAATAAGATAGATAGAACTGGTGAAAGAGGAATTAATAACTTTGGAAGTGAAATGGTGATAGTTGAATATAGAAAATACTCTGATATAGATGTGTATTTCCCACAATATAACTGGACTTTTAAACATTCTACATATAAAGAATTTAAAAATAGTAAAATTAAATGTCCTTATGAAAAAAGAACCTACGGAGTAGGTTATATAGGTGAAGGAAAATATAAATCTAGGGAAAATGGTAAAGAAGCTAGAGTTTATAAAATTTGGCATGGTGTGTTACAGAGATGTTATGATGAAAAATGTCATGAAAAACATCCCACATATATAGATTGTAAAGTATCAGAAGAATGGCATAACTTTCAGAACTTTGCGAAGTGGTATGAAGATAATTATTATGAAATAGAAGGACAAAAGATGCACTTGGACAAAGATATATTATGTAAAGGTAATAAAATTTATAGTCCAGAAACTTGTATTTTTGTACCAGAAAGAATTAATATTTTATTTACTAAAAGACAAAATGCTAGAGGTAAATCAGTTATTGGAACAAGCCCTAAAAATGGCAAATATGTAGTAAATTGTCATTTATTTAATCCTAAAACAGGAAAATCTAAACAAGAACGTTTAGGTATTTATGGCACGCAAGAGAAAGGATTTGAAGTTTATAAATATTATAAAGAGAAAAACATTAAAGAAGTCGCTGATTATTTTAAAGATGAAATTCCAGTTAAACTTTATAATGGTTTATATGAGTATGTTGTTGAAATAACAGATTAAAAATAATTAATAAACTTATTGATAATGGGGGGTAATGATATGAATAAAACAATAATAAGTGATACAGAATATGTAAATTTATCTTTAGAATTAGCTGGTAAGATATATAATAAACATTATAATGGGTTTTTTAAAATTAAAGAAGATATGATTCAACATTCATTATTGCAACTTTGGATTTCTAAAAATAAATTTGATAAGTCTAAAGGAAATATAAAAAGTTTTATTTGTGCAATTATATATAATTCATACAATGTATATTTAAGAAACACTTATTATAAAGATAAAGATATGCTTACATCTATGGATGTCAATATGTCTAATGGTGACAAAGAAGAGACTACTCTATTAGATACCATAGGAAAGATAGATTTAAAATATAAAGACATTGAATATATAGAATTGTTAAAAGAATTTGATAATATAATTGCAATACGTAATGAGGGGAAATACAATAAGATTAATGCAGAAGAATTACATATAATTATGAATATGTTAATGGATGGATACAACAAAATGAAATTTCTAAAACATTAAATGTAAGCAGTGTGACAATTAATAGAAAAATTAACTTAATTAAAGATATAATAAAAGAAATTAAAAATAATTAATAAAACGGTATTGACTTTAATGTAAAATATTGTATAATTATAGATATAAACTAAAGATGGGGGTAAAACTATTATGAACGAATTAGAATATACTAATCTAATGTTAGAGATTGGGAATAAAATATTTAATAAAAGATATACAGGTTTTATTAAACATAAAGAAGACATGTTACAATCTGCATATGTAAATGTTTGGTCTAGTAGAGATAAATTTAATTCATCAAAAGGTAGACTTGAAAGTTTTATTGCTACATTATTTTATAATAGTTTTAATAATTATATTAGATATATGTATAGAGGAAAAGATATGTTTGTATCAGCTAATGCAGATATTACAACAGATGAAGAAGAATCCTCTTTATTGGACATAATAGGTAACGAAGACTTGAATTATAAGAACATTGAATATGATGAATTTATGAAAGAATTTGATAGAATAGTAGAATTGGAAAATAAATCACAAGCGAAGAAAACTAATATAGATGAATTACATGAAGTTATAGATATGTTGTTAATGGGGTATTCACAAAAAAGTATAGCTGATAAAAAAGGTTGTACTAAAAATTGCATACATAAAAAGGTAAAAAGAATACAAAGCGTATTGAATGAAATTAAAAATAATTAATAAAATGGTATTGACTTTTATGTAAAATATCGTATAATTATAAATATAGGGAGAGTGATATATATGTATTTCATAAATGATTGGTGTTATTATAAGCCAGGAAAAGGAGTTAAAAAAGAAAAGGCAAAAATTATAGGAGTTACATATAGCGAAAAAAATTATAAATATATATTAGAATTAAAAAGTAATGAACGTATTATTGAAGATGTTTCAATAACTCAAATGTACAGTAGATAAAAATAATTAATAAAGGAGAGATAAAATATGAATGAAGAAATGTTAGATAAATTAGAAGAAATAAAAGAATTAGTCATAACAACTATATGCGATAGTCAAAGTATATGCAATCATTTTTGCGAAGATTGCGAATTACATAAAGATATAAATAATATAATTGATGAATTTGAAGATTTTAAATTATTAATTGAAAAAATGGATATGTAGAAACAATTAATAAAAGGGTGAGTATTATGAAGTTATTAAAACAAAATCAAATTGGAAAATTAATAAAAGATAGTCAAGAGAAATTAGAAGAAAACATGATTGCTATATATAATCGCAAAGAGCTTTCAGATGTACTACAAATACCTAATAACGAAGAATTAATAATTATGGCTTTTGAACAATTAAGAAAAAGTAAACTAATGTCTTGATATAAACTTTATATCATCTATAATGAAAAGGACAATAATTTTATAGTTGTCCCGTATTTGTTTTAGAAAATAATTAATAAAAGGGGAATATGAACATGAGTAGAAAAATAAAATTTAGAATATGGGATAAAGAAGGAAGTAAAATGATAAATGGCAATGATTTTACTTTTGATGAATATATACCTATAAATTATATGTTTAATGATTCTAACAGGTTTATATTTATGCAATATACGGGTTATAAGGATAAAACTGGAAGAGAAATTTATGAAGGTGATATTCTAAAATGTAGACTTTATAGTGGCAAATATGAAAATTATGCAATTAAATGGGGACACATTACGTGTGGATTCGAGGCATTAAACAAAGATGAAAGTAATTTTATGGATTGTTGTATATGGAATGAATTTGAAGTAATAGGGAATATATACGAAAATCCAGTACTATTAGAAAAGGAAAAATAGGTGATATTCACAGAGTGTTATACGCTGAATATTATAGGTATGACAAATTAAAAAGGTTTAGCTTGTAGAAAAATTAAAATAATTAATAAAAGGGGTTGATGTTATGAATGAATTAATGTTATTTAATAATAATGAATTTGGGGAAATAAGAGTGATAAATATAAGTAATGAACCTTGGTTTGTAGGTAAAGATATAGTTAATAGTTTAGGATATGATTTGTCTACTGGAACAAGTTATACTCAATATATTAAAAAGTATTGTGATGAAAAAGATATTATTAATTACAATAAAGAAACTCAAGTGTATTATACACTCGAGTTAAATTATAAAGATTTAGGTCAGAGAGGTGGATTATTAATTAATGAATATGCATTATACGATTTAATTTTTGAATCACCTTTACCAAGTGCTAAAACATTTAAGTCTTGGATATCACATGAGGTATTACCAAGTATAAGAAAAACTGGTAAATATGAAATACAAGATTTTAATGAGTTTCCAGAATTATTAAATGATATGAATCAATTAGTTGAAGATATGAAATATAAGATTGAAGAACAAGATAAACAAATAGAAGAAATAAAACATTTAGTTGGTATAAGAGCAAAAGATGTATTTGATTATGGTAAAATAATTAAGGAACATTTAGGTATTAGTAAGGTTAATAAAGATTATAATATTATAAAAGAAATGTTTTTCTATGAGGTCGGAGTATCAAAATGGGAAGATTTAAATTATTCCAGAGAAAATGTGAAATTATTAATTGATATTTGTAATGATTACAAACCAAGTATTCAAGTCAATATGTTTGAGGATTAATTACTCTTTTAAATCGTAGAAAGGGCTTAGAATGGCATATATGAGTTAATATGGGTATACTGTAGCACTTTAATAAGGGTAGAGGAGTAGCGATTAAATAAAATTTTTACAATATTTGTGATGGTATGTAACATAATTTTTGTAAATACATAATATATATTAAAAAGGAGGTGAAATACGATGCAAAATTTGTAATGTAACATTTAAAAATCATTATTAATTTATATCGTATTTTTTATTATACAACCTATGTGAGTAGTGTTGTATGAAAATCAATATATTGGAGAGTGATATTATGAGTAAAAATACTTTAGTGAGTGTGGATTTAGGAAATATAACAACCGTTGGTATCGGTAATTCTGAAATCTTAATAGAGAGTAGAATAAAAGAATTTAACGAAATGGATTCCTTAAATAATAATGATACGTTTGAATTTGATGGAATTAAATATATATGTAACAGCGGAAAATATGAAAATAATAAATTAAAATATGAAAAAGAAAATTATTTAGCATTATTATATTACACAATAGCAAAATGCACTAATGATAATAATATTGATTTAGTATTAGCTATACCATCAAGTCAATATAAATCTAAAAAGCAAACTATGGAAAACTTTATAAAAGAAAATTCTAAAAAGACTATATTTGTTAATGATGAAAAAAGAACGATTAAAATAAATAATTTGTTTATTGTGCCAGAGGGTTATAGTTTAAAAACATTACCAAATATAATTAATAAAGTTAAGAAAAATGTTGATAGTTTAGTTGTAGACGTTGGTGGGAATACAGTTGATTTAGCTGAATTCGATGACAATTTTAATTTTAAAAGTGGCAATGGAATTGAATATGGTTTATTAGATTTATATAGAGAAACTAGAGATTATATAAATAATGAATATAATTTAAAAATCACAGTAGAAGATGGTAAAAAATATTTTGATGGTGATATGCAACTAATTGATGGAAATATAGAATACAAACAAATTTTAATGAAGAATTTTTTAAAGAATATATTAAATGAATTAAAAGGTATGTATCCAAATATATCAAATATGAATGTTATTTTATCGGGTGGAGGAGCTGATAAAATATTTAATACATTTAAAAAAGCATACCCTCAGACTATATTAGATAGCAATATAAAATCTCAAGCAAGAGGTTTATATAATATAGGGTTAAAATTTTTTAAATAGGTGATGTTATATGGTTAAGAAAATAATTAAAGAAGTCCGACTTACTTTTAATGAGAAAGATAAAGATATTGTAGAATATTTAAATAGAAAGACAAGTAAGGTTGGATTTATAAAAGATTTAATTAGACGTGAAATGTGGCACGATGAATGTTATATATCATGTGGTTATAGTGTTACAATGAATGAAACTTCACATGAAACTAATGAGTCGAAGGATAAAGCAAGTGATGAATTTGATTTTAATATAGACGATTTAATGTAAAAGATATAAGAGGGGATATTTTCTCCTCTTATAAATATAATAAAGGAGGAATATTAATGTGGAGTAAAATTGATAGAGTTGGTGAGGAAGGTATAAATACTTTTGGAAGTAAGATGGTTATAATGGAATATAGAATGAGGAGAGATATAGATGTATATTTCCCAGAATATGATTGGATTGTTAAAAATGTACAATATAATAATTTTAAAAATGGCAGTATAGTTTGTCCTTACGAAAAAAGAGTTTTTGGAGTTGGTTATTTGGGAGAAGGTGAGTATAAGGTAAAGGAGAATGGTAAAAAAACTAAATGTTATGGAATTTGGCATGGTATATTACAAAGATGTTATGACTCTAAATATCATGAAAAACGCCCTACATATATAGACTGTAAAGTTTGTGATGAATGGTTATGTTACACAAATTTTGGTGATTGGTTTACAGATAATTATTATGAAGCTGAAGGAGAGAGGACATGCTTAGACAAGGATATACTTCATAAAGGTAATAAAATTTATTCTCCAGAGAATTGTGTATTTGTGCCTGAAAGAATTAATACTTTATTTGTTAAAAGTGATAAAAAGAGAGGTGAATATCCTATAGGAGCATATTATAATAAAGAACATAAAAAATTTAGAGCGCAATGTAGTATATATGATTTTAAAGAAAATAAAAAGAAACAGATATATTTAGGATATTATGACACTCCAGAAAAGGCATTTGAAGTTTATAAAAAATATAAAGAAAATCATATAAAGAAAATAGCAGATTATTATAAAGAACAAATACCACAAAAATTATATGATGCTATGTATAAATATGAAGTAAATATAGATGATTAAAAAATAATTAATATATATAAAAGATTTGTTAAGATTGCATATGCAGATTGAACAAAGCTATTTGGCTAATGGTGTAAGTGTAAAGCAAGATAATGTTTCACATGAAACAATTAAAGAAGATAAAGAGAGTGATGAATTCGATTTTAATTTAGATGACTTGGGTTTATAATTTTATAAGGGGATTAATTTCCCCTAGATATTTTAAAGGAGGTAATGATTATGAATGAATTGTTTAATTTTGAAGGGAATAATGTAGAAGTTATAGTTGGTAAAAATGGAGAACCTTTATTCGAGATATATAGCACAGGTATGGCTTTAGGTCATGTGAAAATTGCAAAAGGAAAGGCTTATCCAAGAAAAGATAGGATTGATAAAAATATAAAAAATGCTGAAATTTCAACATATATGATTGATGATAAGAAATTTATAGATATTGAAGGTTTAAAAAATTTTATATCATTATGTCATACAGAAAACAAAACAAAGTTTTTAAATTGCCTAAAAGAGAAAGGTTATATAAATTATACTGATGTATCATTATATACGAAAAAAGAAATATTTTTTTTAAACCAATTAGAAGATGTTTTAAAACCTTTTGATATACAAGGAATTAGACAATACCATGTGTTGTCTTATAGAATAGATTACTATATACCTGATTTGAAAATAGCCATTGAGTACGATGAAAACAATCATAAAAATTATTCTTATGAGGCGCATGAAGGTAGACAACAAGAGATAGAAAAAGAATTAGGTTGCAGATTTATAAGAGTATCTGATAATAGCACCAATAGTTATAATATTGGTTTAGTTATAAAAGAAATGTTTAATTTATAATAATTAATAAAGGTGATTTTTAAGTTGTTTATGTTAATATATAAGTATAAAAATAATTAATAAAACCCGTTGACAAATTATGTAAAAGGAGTATAATATTTAATATAAGGAGGTAAATATGAAATATAGATTATGGAATAAATATAAAAAATGTTGGGAAACTGACTGTTATGTCATATCTCGTAATGGCGAAGTATATTTTATAGATTATGGTGAAATATGTGGTTGCTTTTCATCAAAAACTCACGTGTTACAAAGGAGTTTAGGGTTAAAAGATATTTATGGTAATGAAGTATTTGAGGGTGATATAGTGAAAATAGATTATGGAGATGAATTGTTAATAGGAACTATGGAATTTCATGATTTTGCATGGTGTATCAAATCGAAATATAAAAATAAAAATTTATATTATCCTATCTTTTGTGAAGATATTGATTTAATTGAAATATTAGGTAATATATTTGAGAATAAAAATTTATTAAATAATTAAATAGGAGGTTGGTAATATGAATAAAAATGAAATATTTGCTGAAAAGCTAGAGGAGTTTATAATAAACGAGGTGGAGGAAAAGGTTGAAAAATTAAAAGGGTTGGATGTATTGGAAGCAACATTAAAATTAACATCTAAAAATTTGTATGAATATATAAACACGAATATAGGAGATGCTAAACATTTCACATTGTTGGTTAAAATAAATGGAAATTATGAAATTGAAGTTTTATATTATTACAAAGGCAAATTAGTCCAAGCTACGACTATGGAAGGTAATACAGGAATGATTGATGTGTATACTCTTTTAAGAATCTGTCTTTTACAAAATACTAACATTCCTTCTATTGAATTTACTATTCATAAATGTGAAAAATTTGGAAAGGAAACTTTAAACTCAAATGAATTGTCAGAATTAAACAGCTTGGCAGATTGCAAATGCGAATCTTGTGAAAGTTGTAAATATTATAAGAAAGAAGAAGTCAACCTTCTTAAAAATAATTAATAAAAAATATTGACAATAGGAATAAAACTATAGTATAATGTGTATAAGGAGGAATAATTAGGTTGGGATATTATGATTAATGCAATAAAATATATGAAGAAAGAGCTAAATTTAAAATTGGTTGAAGATAACTATTTTATATCTATATTTAAGAATGAAAAACTAAGAGTTAGAATAATATATCGAGAAAGGAGTTTTTTCTCTAAGGGGATAATTGAAGTATATGTAAATGATTATGTGTTTTATTTACATAGTTGGAATGAATTATATAATTTAGTTGATAAAATAAAAATAATTAATAATAGTATTGATAAATAACGTATTTATAATATAATTATTAATAAAGGGAGAATATAAAGTGGAAGAACTTTTAGATAGAATAGATGAATGATTAATAAGGGGTGATGGTATGAATGGGTTATTAATATTGTTAGCAGTGATTATTATATTAACTATATTGGATGTAAGATTAAGTGATAAATAAGGAGGATTAATATATGAGAGAATTAAGAGAAATAAAAGAAATATTTGATGAAATTGCAAGTGAAAGTGGTAAGAAGGATAAAGAAAAAATAATTAAACAAAATAAGGATAATGAATTATTTTTAGAATGTCTAAAATTTTTATTAGATAGTAATATAACAACTGGATTAAGTAAGAAAAAAATAAATAAAAAAGTAAAAGTATATGAAAATACTTACAGTGATATACGAGATATGTTTGACTATGTTAGAATGAATAATACTGGTACAGATAGAGATATAGGTGTTGTGCAGGGATATATAAATTCATTAGATGAAGATATGCAAGATTTTGTGAGAGGATTATTTACTAAGAGTTTAAAATGTGGGGCTGATGCTAAGACAGTTAATAAAGTTATACCTGGACTGATTCATACGTTTGAAATAATGCTTGGCAGTAAAGCTGATTTAAATAAATTACCTAAAGGCGATAAATTTGTAACAGAGAAATATGATGGTTGTAGATGCTTTACGCAAATAAGAAACGGTAAAATAATAATGAAGAGTAGACAAAATAAGATGTTTGAAGGTTTAATTGACATAGAAAACAGCATTAAAGAATTAGGATTAAACAACATTTCTTTAGATGGTGAATTATTAGCGATAGATAGTAATTATGAAAATGTTTATAAGGATACGATGAAAATAGTGTCGACTAAAGAAAAAGAGAAAATTGCAATTATATGAAGAAATGGAGCAGGAAAATCTACTTTATTAAAAGCTATTATAAATAATGATTTATTAACACAAGGAACAGGTGAAGAAAAATTTAATATTTATAAAGAAGGAAATCCGGTAATAGGCTATTTAAAACAAATGGAATTTGAAGATGACCAAATTACAATGATAGACGAAATTTTAAAAGTATATAAACCAATAACAAATTTAGAGCAAAAAATTGAACAAATTGTAGAAAAGATGCAAACAGATAAGTCAGAAGAGCTAGCAAAAGAGTATTCAAAAGCAATGGACAGATATGAGTTTTTAGATGGATATACATATAAAAAAGAATATGAAACAGCAATAAATAAATTCGGTTTTTCATCAGAAGATAAATTGAAAAAAATAAGTGAGTTTTCAGGAGGACAAAGAACAAAAATTGCATTTATAAAATTATTGCTAAGTAACCCAGATATTTTATTATTAGACGAACCAACAAACCATTTAGATATTGAAACAATAGAATGGCTTGAACAATATTTAAAAAACTATTCAAAATCAGTAGTAATAGTATCTCATGATAGAATGTTTTTAAATAAAATTGTTAATAAAGTTTACGAAATTGAATATGGTGTAACAACAGCATATTCTGGAAATTATACATTTTTTGAGGAGCAAAAAAAGATAAATTATGAAAAACAATTAAAAGATTACGAATATCAACAAAAAGAAATAAAACGTTTAAATGATATAGTAACAAGATTTAAATACAAACCAACAAAAGCCAAAATGGCAATGTCAAAATTAAAACAAATAGAGCGAATGGTAAAAATAGAAGCACCAAATAAATACGATTTAACAACATTCAAAACAAATTTCATAATAGAAAAACAAAGCGGAAAAGATGTATTATTTGCAAAAGATCTAGAAATAGGATATGACAAAACACTACAAAAAATATCACTAAATGTATACAGAGGTCAAAAAATAGGAATAATTGGAGAAAATGGAATAGGAAAATCAACACTACTAAAAACACTAGTAGGAATAATTCCCAAAATAAGTGGCGAATTTGAATTTGGGCATAATGTACAAATAGGATACTTTGACCAGCAAATGGCACTATTAGACTCAGAAAAAACAGTACTAGAAGATTTCAGCGAAGAATTTCCAAATCTAACAACAACAGAGCTAAGAAACTCCCTAGCAGCATTCATGTTTTACGGAGAAGACGTATTCAAAAAAATAAACATGCTCTCAGGAGGAGAAAAAGTACGATTGCAACTATGCAAAATACTAAAAAAAGGACCAAACCTACTAATACTAGACGAACCAACAAATCACATGGACATAATAGGAAAAGAAAGTCTAGAGCTACTATTAAAAGAATACACAGGAACAATAATCTTCGTATCACACGACAGATTCTTCGTAAACAAAATAGCAGACACATTACTAATATTCACAAAACACCAAGTAAAACAATTCAAACGGAACCTACGAACAATACGAATCAACAAAAGCAGAAACAGAACCTAACCCAACAACTCCAAACACCCAACCAGAAAAAAAAGAAAAAGAAGGAAAAACACAAAACAACACCTACCTAAAACAAAAAGAACAAAACAAAATCAACACAAAAATAAAAAAAATAGAACGTGACATAACAGACCTAGAAAACCAAATAACCAACCTAAACACCC
>OGMB01000007.1_pt1 | contig 134559 bp, 117 predicted proteins | sample 1573001 | NCBI WGS metagenome assembly OGMB01 (sample SAMEA2581921, study PRJEB24529) | metagenome | biome: Human gut stool | place: China | collected 2011
TTGTTGCTCAGGTGCTTATAAAAAATATTAAATTATAGTGTTGCGGAAATTAGAAAAAATAAAAAACTCGGGATACTTCGAAAAAGGAAACACCCCGAGTTTTTTATATTCTTATTAATTTATATCCTTCTTAATTTATGTCTTACTAATGTCTTTTATGCTTCCTGCTTCTTGTAACCCACAAGTCCATACCAGAGGATGACGAACTCGCAGAAGAGAGGAACGAGCCAGGTGAACTGCCATGAACCGATATAATCAGCAAGCAATCCCTGAAGCACAGGGAAGACTGCACCACCGAAAACACCCATCATAAACACCCCCGAAGCCTTGGAAGTATATTCCTTCAAGCCATCCACAGCCAAGGTGAAGATGCAACTCCACATGACACTATGGAACAATCCCACAGCAGCCATCAACCAGAGATTTTCGGTAAACATGGAAATAGCCATCAATACGATAGCTGCCACGCTAACGGTGATAAGCATAGGGCGAGGTGCCACGTTCTTCAAACCAGCAGAAACCATTCTACCTATCATAAATCCTCCCCAATAGAGTGTGGCAAGAAGGGCTGGAGAAAAATCGTAACCATGTCCCATCAAATCCATCGCATGAAGATTCATATTGTTGCCGATTCCCACCTCGGTTCCCACATAGAAGAAGATGGTAATCACACCATATTTCAAATGGCGGAACGACCAGATACTGCGTTTCTTCGCATTTCCGGAATCATCAGAAGGAGTTGTCTTTCCTTCAGATTCCACATCTTGAGTTTCCTCTCTCGTACCCTCAATGTCAGGAAGATTCGCCTTGGAAGTGCTCCATGTTGTAAAGGCAATGACGAGCATCATCACCAGAAAAGGAACGGTGAGCTGATCGGCAGAAACACGATCCAGGGAAACGCCGGCAAACATCACGCCCGTCACGAAGAAAGGAGCAATGGTAGTACCGAATGAATTCACCGCACAAGTGAAGTTCATGCGCTGCACCGGTTGAGTGCCCGGCAAAGGATAGGCAGCTATGTATGGATTGATAACCACCTGAAGCATTGCCGCAGACGTACCCATCAGATAGGAACCGAAAAGGAAAATAAAATATCCGAATGGTACGAAATCCTGAGAAATATGCACACCTGCCCCACCCCAATATTCAGCAATCAGCGCCGAAGCAAGATAGAAGGCAAGTCCCAGCACCATGACCAGCATCGAACGGATGAGCGTCTTCTTATAGCCCACCTTGTTGAGCAAGCGTCCCGTCTTCGCACTATTGAGCAGATAGCCCAGGAAGAAGGCGAAGGAGATAAGCGTAGCCAGGGAGTTCTTGGTGGTAGTAACCTCCGAGAGGAAGGCTATCTTCAAGGGACCCTGACACTGACCGTTGACGGTAGTGAGGAAGCCTACTATAAAATAGATGAATGTCAGGAGGAGGAATGGTCCCGCACTCCTGAGCGTTATCGATTGTTTCATAAATTACAAGATTTCATCTTCCGATTGTTTCATAAATTACAAGATTTCATCTTCCAAAACCTTCATGGCACCCTTTGCCTTGATGTCTTCCACCATCTTTAGGTAAAGCTCTACAAAATGAGAAGCTGCCTTGAGATCGGTGCTTGTAAAGGCTGAAATGCCAAGGAAATCGAGCGCATCATCGCTGTCGATGGCTTTATGGTCATCAACGGTGAGCCATGGATCTGCCACTTCGAATGCATCACCATTGTCATCTACCTGATACTTCAGATAATGGCGGTAAGCTGCAAAGAGGTAAGCCACACGCTTGAACTCCACATCCTGACGCTTGCCCGAAGCATCATCTGCAATCATCTTCTCCAGGTTCGGCATCACGTAAACAGGGAACTTGCTGGCACCATCGAAGCAGAGACGAGCCACCTGGTCGCTGACCATGCGGTTGCCGAAGCGCTCTACCAGGCACTGCTTGTATGCCTCCAGATCAGTATCCTGTGGAGCTGGCACGTAAGGAGTAATGTCTTCATCCATAAAGGCACGTACAAACTTTCGGATTCTCGCATCGTGCATAGCAGCATCTACCTTACGGTAACCGCCAAGGAAAGAAGGATATGAGAGCAATGTATGAGAAGCATTCAGAAGAGAAAGCTTCATGTTCTCAAAGGCAGTCACATCGTCTGTCATCTGAGCACCCACGGTTTCCCAAGCAGGGCGACCGGCAGCAAAGTTATCCTCTACTACCCACTGGATGAAGTCCTCGCAATAAACAGGAGCCTCATCGCAGGTTCCATTCTGAGCATTCAATCGCTCGATGTCGGCAGGACGGGTAGCAGGAGTAATACGGTCAACCATGGAGTTAGGGAAGGTAACATTCTCCTCCATCCAGGCAGCAAGTTCCTTGTCCTGAGCCCCGACGAAAGTCATGAATGCCTTGCGGGCTGTATTGCCATTGTGCTGCAGATTATCACAGGAAAGGATGGTGAGAGGGCCATTGCCTGCAGTCTTGCGGCGACGCAATCCCTCGGCAACATATCCAAAGGCAGTAACCGGCTTGGCTGGATTCTGGATATCGTGAGCCACCTGCGCATTGTCGAGCATGAATTCGCCACTCTGACGAGAGATGTTGTATCCACCCTCGGTGATAGTGAGGGTGATGATCTTAATATCCTTAGACGCAATCTTGTTCAGAATCTGCTCCTGCTCCTCGATACCCCAATAGAGTTCAACGAGCGCACCCAACTGATAAACCTGGATGCTGTCGTCGCGTCCACATACGGTAAGGGTGTATTCGCCGTCCTGCTTCTTCAGGGCGTGGTAGAGGCGCTCATCACCTGGGAGAATCATTGCTCCACAGATACCCCAGTTCTGCTGGGTATTGTTCTCGAGGAGCATATTGGTCATAAACTCCAGGTGAGCACGATGGAAGTTACCTACTCCGAAGTGCAGGATACCTGCCTTTACCAAACTGCGGTTATAAGCATAACCTTTCACTACCTGAGTTGCATTTGCTGCGTTTGCATTTACTAAATTTGCCATAATTTTTTATTGTTAGCTGTTATTATTTAATTGTTTACTCTTTCCGAAAGCAAGCCACCTGGATGTGTCTCTCCAGCAAGCCTGTCTCTCGTTTTCGATGGCAAAGATAGTTCGTTTTTTCGAGATTAAAAGATATTTTTTTCGAAAAAACCTTGCAAACGTTCCCGCAAACGTTCCCAATTTCTGCAAACGTTTTAAATACTTTCCAGAGATTTCCGGAAGCCACGTAGTTTGACTATTCTCCAGTAGATTCCCTACATTGCATCGTGGTCTTCAGCACCACCTGCCTGTCCTCCATCTCCGGATTGTTGATTTTCTCCATGACCAGTTCTGCCGCCTTTCTGCCCATCTCCTCCAGCGGAGGCTCCATAGTAGTAATCTGCGGAGAAACGATGGTAGATAGTTCCGTGCCCGAAAAACCAGCCACGAAGATCTCTTCCGGTACCCGCTTACCCAAAGCGCGGAGCCTATTCTGCGCACCTATCGCCAAAGTATCAGTAAAGGCAAAGATGGCATCAAATTCCACCTTATCATATATAAGGCGGTCGATGGCATCGGCTCCATCCTTGAAGGTCATTCCCGTTTTCACAATCAGCGAAGGATCAAAAAGATGGAATTTCTCCATCGCCTCACGATAACCCAAGCCTCGCTGATAGGCATTATAAATGTCGTCTGGTCCCTGCAGATAAACGATGCGCTTCCTGCCCAGGCGAATCAGATGCTCCACCATGAAATAAGAATCTACATTATCATCCACCACAACCTGCGGCATCTTCAATCCATACGGAATGCGGTCGTAGAAGACAATTGCCATACCATCTGCCGCCAACTGCTGATACATTTCGATGTTCTTGCGATAGCTGCAGAGGCTCACAATCAGTCCATCCACCATAAACTGCTCCATCATCTTCAGGTTCTCCAGTTCCCGCTCCGGCTTCTCATCGCTCTCGGCAATCATCACCTTCTGGTTCTTCTTGTAGAGCACTTCCTGTATTCCGTTAATCACCTGCGAAGCATAAGGGGTGTGCATCTCCGGTACGATGACACCGATGGTGTTCGTGCGTCCCATCTTCAGGTTCATCGCCACCGGATTGCGCTTGTATCCGAGTCGCTTTGCCTCTTCCACCACCATCTCACGCGTCTCCTTGCGAATATTCTTGTCATCCGTCAACGCTCTGGAAACAGTGGAGACCGAGATGCAGAGCGAACGGGCAATATCCTTGATTGTTACATGTTTCATCATTATGTTTTTATAAGATAAACGTTCGAATATTGAAGTTGTCGATGCAAAAATACAACTTTTCCTTTAAACCGACAACATTTCTCAAAAAAAATGCTAAAAAAAATGCTATCTGAATATTACATTTTACAACTTCATTTTCAAGAATCTAAAATGAGAACGATTGCAACAGTTTTCAATCCCACATTTCTTCTCATCTTCCTTTGCCACATCATCAAAAAGTTGTACCTTTGCAGTCGAATTTTCAGCAAGAACCAGGCATTACGCCTTATAAAGAATAGAATTTTCAGCAAATATATGTAATTAATATATAAAAAACAGCAGTAGTTATGAGCATTAATATCAAGAGAAATCAGTTGAAGAGAGTAGTGATTGTAGGTGGCGGACTCGGTGGCCTTCGCTTGGCAGAAGACCTGAGCAAGGCAAACCTGCAGGTGGTGTTGATTGATAAGAATAACTTCCATCAGTTCCCTCCACTTATCTATCAGATTGCCTCAGCAGGTATCGACCCAAGTTCCATCTCCTTCCCTTTCCGCCAGATTTTCCGCAAGCGCAAGAACTTCTACTTCCGCATGGCAGAGGCGAGAGCCGTATTCCCAGACAAGAAGATTCTGCAGACTTCCATCGGTAAGATCGAGTACGATTACCTGGTGTTCGCAGCAGGAACCACCACCAATTTCTATGGCAATGCCAACATCGAGAAATGGGCGATTCCGATGAAGACCGTTTCAGAGGCAATGGGATTGCGCAACGCTGTGCTGAGTAACCTGGAGCGTGCACTGACCTGTGCCACAGAAGAGGAGCGACAGGAACTCCTGAACGTGGTCATTGTAGGCGGTGGTGCCACAGGTGTAGAGATTGCCGGAGCCCTCTCAGAAATGAAGCGCTACGTGATTCCTTATGATTATCCTGATATGGACTCATCTCTGATGCACATCTATCTTCTAGAAGCGGGCGACAGACTGCTCGCCGGAATGTCACAGGACTCTTCTAAGAAAGCATACGAATTCCTTACCAGTATGGGTGTGGATGTACAGTTTGGCAAAATGGTAACCGACTACAAGGACCACAAGGTTCTGATGAAGGATGGTCAGGAGATTCCTACCCGCACCTTCCTCTGGGTATCAGGTGTAAAGGCACAGCCTATCACAGGTATCGATGGCGACCATCTGGGCCGTGGTTTCCGAATCGTAGTAGATGAATTCAACCGCATCCCTGGCATTGACGGTCTCTTCGCCATCGGCGACCAGTGTATCCAGAGCACAGACCCAGCTTATCCTGGCGGTCATCCACAGTTGGCACAGGTAGCCATTCAGCAGGCAGCACTCCTGGCTAAGAATATCCAGAAGATTGCCGAGGGAGCCACTGATTCCCAACTCAAGCCTTTCCGCTACAAGAACCTGGGTTCTATGGCTACCATCGGAAGACACAAGGCTGTGGTAGAACTAGGCAAGTTCCACAGCCAGGGCTTCTTTGCCTGGGTATTGTGGCTGGTAGTTCACCTCCGCTCTATCCTTGGCGTAAAGAACAAGGTAATGGTATTGCTCAACTGGCTCTGGAAGTACGTAAGCTACAACGATTCTATCCGAATGATTACCTACGCCACCAAGCCTAAGGAAGTGCGCGATCGTTTGAAGCGTGAACAGACCACTCACCTCGGCACCGACTTGCTGGAAAATGAAGAAGAGGAAGAGGAAGCTTAAGATAAGGCGATAGATTAAGTTTAAATGCTTAAAATAAAGAGATAGAAAGAGGGTGTGTCATAAGTTTATGATTCACCCTATTCTTGTTGTTGGAAAAGATAGGATATGTTGTTGAGATAGTTAGTATCTTCGGTCGCACAACAGCTGTTGTGCGCTTGCATAACAGCTGATATGCGCATGCACAACACCTGTTGTGCATGCGGTGGTCAACTGTTATGCACCAACTATTATCCAGACTTATGACACACCCTCTTCTTTTACACTGTTTTCAAAACCTGTTTCCTTTTACACTGCTTTCTGAAAACAGCTTCTTTTATGCAGATTCCTGAAGCCGATACCTTTATTAAGTAGATTCCCTTATCACAGTTTCACCTCTCAATGCAATTTCCTCTATCCTTCTATAACCATCGGCAATATGCTCCAGCAGCAGTCGGCAACTTTCCTGCGCCATTTTCTCAATAGGCTGTTCCACTACCGTCAACTGAGGATGAACCAAAGTAGCCAGAGCTGTGCCAGACATGCAGCATAACGCCACATCCTCCGGAATGCGCAAGCCACGCTTTTGGATAGCACTCTTGGCTCCCAACACAGCAGTCTCCGTAAAGCCAAAAACCGCATCAAAGGGCACATTCTTCTCCAGGAAACGCTCCATCACCCAACTACCCTCTTCAGCCGACAAGGCTGGCGACAAGACATCTTGCGCCTGATACTCTATATGAAACTTTTCCAGCGCATCCCGATAGCCCCTCAATCGTTCATAGCTGTTTCGGATATAAGCAGGTCCCGGGATATGAATAATATGCTTATACCCCTTGCGCAACAAAGTCTCCACCATGAAAAACGACATGATGTAATCGTCCATGTGCACCTGTGAAGCCTTTACCTTCTCCACCGTTCTATCGAAAAACACAATGGGAATGCCCCTTTCTATCACCTTATTATATAGGTCCACATTATGCTCCTTATCGCATGCACTCATCAGGATGCCATCCACACGCAGCTGCTCCATCATCAGAATGTTCTCTCTCTCCTGCTCAGGATTCTCGTTAGAAATGGCAATCATTACCTTATACCCCTGCTTGCGCAAGATGGCTTGAGCTTCATTGATAAAGGTCATATAGAAAGTGGTGACGATTTCGGGAATGATGATGCCGATGTTATGAGTACTCTGCTGGCGAAAGTTCACAGCCAGTTCGTTGCGATGATAGCCCATCCGCTCGGCAGTTGCCAATATCTTCTGCAAGGTTTCCGCCTTCACATTACCCGTATCTCCCGAAAGAGCACGCGAAACGGTGGACTTGGAAATCCCCAGTTCCCTTGCAATATCCATGATAGTTACATATTTTGCCATATCTCTTTTTCTTTCTTGTTATATGTGCTTGCAAAGATACTTATTTTCTATGAAAGCTACAACAAAAAACAGAGAAATCTTTTTGGGAACGGTTGCGGAAAATGGGAACGGTTGCGGGAACGGTTGCGGAAAAACAGCCGTTTTTTTTCTTGTTTTTCCAGCAAAATCGTTCTATCTTTGCAGCGTGAAAAGGAAAAACGATTTCTCAAATCGCTCTATTCCTACACAAAACAAAGAATAAACAATATTAAGTATCACAATCAAACCTAAAAAAAGAATATGGAACAAGATTCTAAATTTCAAGCGAACACTTCGCTAGAGAACAATTCGCAGGGAAAGGTTCCCTTCATCAGTAAGCTCGCCTATGGCATGGGCGATGTGGGCTGCAACTTCAGTTGGATGTTCGTGGGCAACTTCCTCATGATTTTCTACACCGATGTGTTCGGAATCAGCATGAGTGCCGTAGCAACCCTGATGCTTGTATCCCGATTCTGGGACGCCATCAACGACCCCATCATCGGCACACTTACCGATAAGACCCACACCCGATGGGGACGATTCCGCCCTTGGCTGCTCTTCGGAGCTCCTATCACGGCACTGGTACTGATACTCACCTTCTGGGCTCATCCGGAATGGAGCCAGACCGCCAAGATTATCTATATGGCAGTAACCTACTGCATCCTGGTGCTGGGATATACCTGCGTGAACCTGCCTTACGGCACACTCTGCGGAGCCATGACGCAAGACATCGATGAGAGAGCCAAGCTCAACACCAGCCGTTCGGTGAGCGCCATGATGGCCATCGGAGTAATCAACATCGTAACCGTTCCGCTCATCAGCTGGTTTGGCGCAGGCGATACCAAATATGGTTATCTGGCTGTGGCAGTACTCTACGGCATCATCTTCGCCGCCTGCCATCTGTTCTGCTTCCATAAGACCAAGGAAGTGGTAGAAGTTCCTGTGGGACAGAAGCTCCCATTAAAGGTGCAGCTTCGTTCCGTGATGAAGAACAAGCCCTATCTGCTCGCCCTCTTAGGACAGTTACTCTTCGGTTTCATCCACTACGGACGCAACGCCGACATGCTCTACTATTTCACTTATGTAGAAGGTTCGGCAACGCTCTTCTCCTACTATTCCATGGCCATCATCGTGCCAAGCATCATAGGTGCAGCCTGCTTCCCTCTGGTATTCAGAAAAACGGGCAACAAGGGTTTCACGGCAGCCATCTTCGCTTTCCTCACCGGTATTACGATGATAGGTCTGTACTTCTTCAGCCCTAACGGCAGCGCCATCATGTTCTATCTGTTCTCAGCTTTGTCGTGGTTCTTCTTCTCAGGCTTCAATACAGCCATCTATGCCATCATCCCCGACTGTGTGGAGTATGGCGAGTGGAAGACGGGCATCAGAAACGACGGATTCCAGTACGCCTTCATCTCGCTGGGCAACAAGATAGGAATGGCACTCGGCACATCGCTCCTCGCCATTGCTCTGGGCAGCGCAGGATACGTAAGCAATGCCATGCAGAATCCGGAAGTATTGAGCATTATGCACCACGCCTTCAGCACCATTCCGGGAGTCTTGTGGATCATCACCGCAGGATGCCTCTGCTTCTACAAACTCAACAAGAAGCAATACAAGCAGATCATGACCGATCTGGAGAATAAGAAGAAAGAAAGAAAATAAGAAGAAATAAAAAAGAGCCCACTTAAAAAGTGGGTTCAGCAAAGAATATAAAGATAAACCGGGATCTTTCATCCCACCAACATAACAATAACAATTTCAAAACATTATAATTATGAGACAGGCAATATTGGTAGAACCAAAGCATATCGAATTCAAGGAAGTAGCAGAACCAAAGGCAGCAGACTTAACTGCTCATCAGGTTCTCGTCAACATCAAGCGCATCGGCATCTGCGGTAGCGAGATTCACTCTTACCACGGTCTTCACCCAGCCACCTTCTATCCAGTGGTTCAGGGACATGAGTACTCTGGAATGGTTATGGCTGTAGGCAGCGAAGTTACCGTCTGCAAGCCTGGCGACCATATCACCGCTCGCCCACAGTTGGTTTGCGGCAAGTGCAACCCTTGCAAGCGCGGACAGTATAATGTTTGTGAGCACCTGCGTGTTCAGGCTTTTCAGGCAGATGGTGCAGCACAGGATTTCTTTGTAGTAGATGACGACCGCGTGGCTAAGTTGCCGGAAGACATGAGCCTCGACTATGGTGCCATGATTGAGCCTTCAGCCGTTGGTGCCCATGCCAGCAACCGCACCGACGTGAAGGGTAAGAATGTAGTAGTGAGCGGTGCAGGAACCATCGGCAACCTCATAGCCCAGTTCTGCATTGCCCGTGGCGCCAAGAATGTACTCATTACCGATGTAAGCGACCTTCGCCTGGCTAAGGCTCGCGAATGCGGCATCAAGCACACCCTCAACATTACCAAGAAGACCTTGAAGGAGGCTGCCCAGGAACTTTTCGGTGAGGAAGGCTATCAGGTAGGTTTCGAGGTAGCAGGTGTAGAAGTTTCCATCCGTTCACTGATGGAGACCATCGAGAAAGGTAGCGACATCGTTGTTGTGGCAGTCTTTGCCAAGGACCCAGCCCTCAGCATGTTCTATCTCGGCGAACATGAGTTGAGACTCATCGGTTCAATGATGTATCGCCACGAAGATTATCTCACAGCCATCGATTACGTAAGCAAGGGCATCGTCAACCTCAAGCCACTCGTAAGCAACCGTTTTGCCTTCGAAGAATACGATGATGCCTATAAGTTTATCGACACTCATCGCGAAACCAGCATGAAGGTTCTCATCGATTTCGAACAGAAACCTGGAGAGAAGAAGTAAAGAGATAGAAGAGAAGAAATATACTGCAAACGATTGCAGAAATTGGAAACGATTGCGGGAACGTTTGCAGAAAGTTTAGATGATTTTCTTTGTGAAGGTAGCAGAAAAATGCTACCTTTGCAACAGAAATCAAGTAACATCTCTAACATTCTTAAAGTAAAAATGACAATGGAAAAGAAACAATCAGTGATAGGTATTGGCGAGGCACTCTTCGATGTGCTTCCAGAAGGAAAGAAGCTAGGTGGCGCTCCTGCCAACTTTGCTTACCACGTTTCACAGTTCGGACTCGAAAGCTGTGCGGTCAGCGCAATGGGCGATGATGAGCTGGGCAAGGAACTGGAGAAGGAACTCAACGATCACCATCTCAACTATCAGATAGACAAGGTAGCCTACCCTACAGGCACCGTCCAGGTTTCGCTCGATGCCAACGGCATTCCATGCTACGACATCAAGGAGGGAGCAGCCTGGGACAACATTCCCTACACGCCAGCCCTGGAAAAGTTGGCAGAGAATTGCACCGCAGCCTGCTTCGGTTCGCTAGCTCAGCGCAACGAGGTTTCCCGTAACACCATCTATCGCTTCCTCGACCACATGCCTAAGGGCGAAGGTATCCTCAAAATCTTCGACATCAATCTCCGTCAGGGATTCTATAATAAGGAAATTATCACCGAGAGCATCAAGCGATGCAACATCCTCAAGATCAATGATGAGGAATTGATTACCGTAAGCCGCATCTTCGGCTATCCGGGCATCGACCTAGAGAACAAATGCTGGCTTCTCTTGGGCAAGTACAATCTGAAGATGCTCATCCTTACCTGCGGTGTAAACGGCAGCTACGTATTCACCCCTGGCGAAGTTTCATTTATTGAGACTCCGAAGGTAGAAGTGGCAGACACAGTGGGTGCCGGTGATTCATTCACAGGCGCATTCGTGGCAAGCATCTTGAAGGGCAAGAGCGTAAAGGAAGCTCATGAATTGGCAGTAAAGGTTTCGGCATTCGTCTGTACACAGAACGGAGCCATGCCGATCTTGCCAAAGGAATTTACAAGATAAGCCCTTATTTGCCCAAATTATATGCAAATTATAATTATCAGTAATATATGGTTTAAGTAATTAGTTAACGTTTATAAGGTTCATAGTTAATTAGGTTTATTAGTTTATTTTGTAGTAAAACCATGAAAAGAATTGTAGTTATTGTTTTGATGATGGCTGCTTGCCTGGGAAACGCCCAGGCACAGCTCCATCTGAAAGCCAACGTGCAGAACAATCATCTGTGGCGTGGCATGGAAGTTTCCGACGGCATCGTCCTCCTCACCGACCTGAGCTATACGATGGTCAACGACCACGTTACCGTGGGACTTTGGGGAGGCTGCAACTCGGAAGGCTCCTACAAGGAGTTTAACCATTATCTGAATCTGAAGGCTGGCTGTTGGGGATTCGCCCTGTGGGACACCTACAACTTCTCCCCTGGCGCCACTTATAATAATAAGGAATACTGGAACTATTCTGCCCATACCACCGGCCGATTCCTCGATGCTACATTGAGTTACCGGTTCCAGGACGAGAAGTTTCCACTGCTCCTAAGCTGGTCAACGGTAGTATTCGGACGCGACCGCAACAGCGACAATACCGAGCAGAAATATTCCACCTTCGCCTATGCGGAATACCCTATCTACCAGAAGGATGGCTGGAAGGTTGATGCAGGAGTAGGTGGAGCCTTCGCCCTTAACAGAGCTGGCGAGGATGCCCACTTCTTCGGAACCACGGCAGGCATCGTTCACGTATCGCTGCAAGCCACCCACGACCTCAAGCTCGGCAACTACACCATTCCGGTTTACGCCAAGGGCATGTGGAATCCGCAGAGCAACCAGAGTTATTTCCAGATTGGAGCAGAAATCATCCGCTTCTAAATCTTCAAAAAACACAGAAAGTTTTATCATAACAATCATCTAAACACAAATTCATTATGAAGATTAAAGATTTTACAACAGGCGTGCAGCACATCGGCATTCCTACCAACGACATCAACAAGACCATTGAGTTTTATCATGCCCTGGGCTTCGAGACTGCCCTCCGCACAGTAAACGGCACCGAGGAAGTAGCCTTCCTCCAGCTCCACAATCTCATCATCGAGACCTATCAGAACCATCAGGCTAAGATGGAATATGGAGCCGTTGACCACATCGCCATCGATGTAAAGAACATAGACGATCTCTTCCAAGTTGTGAAGGAAGCCGGAACATTCAAAATGTTGGATCAGCAGGTAAATGGTCTTCCTTTCTGGGAGAATGGTGTAAAGTTCTTCACCATCGAGGGTCCTAACAAGGAGAAAATCGAGTTCTGCGAGAAACTCTAATCCGCAGCTGACTTTTAGATAAACACAGATTAGCATAGCAATACAAGAGAAAGAGATAAAAATGACGAAAGTCCAGCTTGGAGCCTTTCAGAGAGAGGCATCCGAGTTGGACTTTCTTTTTTCGTTTTCCTTGAGGAATATGATGCGTTTTTCCCTGATTGATGTTTCAAGGATATTAATGATGCTCAGGCACAATGGCGAGATACACCAAATCATGGTCGGTGAGGTTCTCCATATAATGAGCATGGTTCATAGGGCAATAATGCACCTGTCCCTGTCGAACCTCCTCCACGGTATCATCATAATGGAAAGTAGCAGTGCCGCTTACCACATAGATAATCTCGCAGTTGCCCTCGTGAGTATGAAGACCAGTTGATGCACCCGGACGCAAGGTAGAATACATAATCTTCACCTTGTCATCCACATAGTTACGGGTGTCGAGTTTACCCTGTCCACCCTTGAAGCCCTCCAAATGAGCCTCAGCAATCTTTTCGAAATCTATTACCATCTTTATAATGTTTATTGTTTAATGTCTAATATTTACTTGGCTTTTATAGATGAAGCCCTGCAGCTTACTTTGCTTTCGCAAAATACTTCCAGAGCGGAGCCGCCATTAGGCTCTGCCAGATTTCTCCCTTCTCCAGCATTTCCATCACTTCTTCTCTTGAGAAGAGGCGAATCTCGATATCCTCAGCCTGGTCAAGATGCTGAACATCCATGCGCTCCACATCCGTAGCCAGATAGCAATGGGTAAGATTAGTATGAGTGCTCGGATTAGCCGAAATCGTCATCCACTTCTGCCAGTTTCCGCCACCGAATCCAGTCTCTTCCATCAGCTCTCGCTTGGCAGCCGCCATCGGGTCCTCGCCCTTCTCTATCACTCCTGCGCAAAGTTCATTCACCGTCTTACCTATCGCATAGCGATACTGGCGAACGAAGACGAACTCTCCCTCCTTCGTAATGGCGATGGTGTTCACCCAATCAGGATATTCCAGCACGTAATATTCATCGATAATGGCTCCCGTAGGCAATTCCACCTTATCCACTCGTGCCGTGAGCCATGGCTTCTCTATCAGATACTTCTGCGAGAGCGTCTTCCATTTCATATCTTTATCAGCCATTTTCTTACTTCATTTAAAAAACTGGATTTTCTTTATTTTAATTGATGGTGCAAAAGTACGAAAAAAGATTGAAAGGATAGAAATATTTCTATGAAAATGACAGTTTTTCAATTTTTTTTGCCGTACTGGATATTGACAGCGAACACCTCAGCACCTTCGATGATATTGATAAGAATTGGCTGGAGAAGGTAGCAGAACTGTTCACCTGATTCCTTAATATTCATTTCCCTCTTCCTTGATTACACTCGGACCGTCGATGAGTTCAGGCTGAGGGGCATTTCTGTTCACATCACCATATGCTCTGCCCAGATCGCTCATCGTAATACTGATGTTGCGGTTCACGGGTCTGTCCTTATCTGAAAGGCTGTGAGAGAAGAGCCACTGATAGGTTTTCTTCAGATAAAACACGCAGGCAGGGGTACCGTGATTGGCACCCTTCCACCAGTCGTATATCAATCGGGTATCCTTGCCATCCTTTTCAAGTTTATCTACCACCACCTTCGATTGCTTGACCGGTACTGCCCTATCTGCTGTGCCATGGATAATCCAGAAAGGCAAATCGCCCAATCCGCTCACATCCTTATACGAACAGCCGCCACACAGCGCCATACCGGCAGCTATCCTGTCGGGATAAGTAGCACAGACATCCATGGTGCCATAACCGCCCAAACTCATGCCCAAGACATAAACCCTATTAGAATCGCATGGGTAATTCTTCTTCACCCAGTCGAGCATATCCATGATTTTCTTCGGATTCCAAGCTCCTCCCGGATTCTGCGGAACGATGGTCAGCGCATCGATATCGCGCCCCTTGACGATGGCATCAAGCGGTCCGTATCTTCTCACCTTATTCAGATTCTTGCCGCAAAGACTGGCACCATGCAGAAAGATGATGACCGGTGTCTGCTCTTGCGAATAGAAATAATCTACCGGCGTATAAACCCAGAAGTTGTAACCTCCCGGAATCTCATCTTTCACAGCTCGCAGAAAGTCGTAAGCCGACATGCTGCATACGGAAAGACAGAATAATATAAACAAAAATATCTTCTTCATTTTCTTCCTTTTTTACCTGTTTAGTATCACGCTCCCTGTTTCATACGATGAACGTTCATCACACAAAAGTAAGTAAATATCAGCATATTACCAAATATCCTCCCTATATTTTTCTTTTTTTTATCCAAAAGAAAGATTCGTTTAAACTTCCAGGTAGAAAGATAAACAACGATTATTTGTGTTAAAAATCATAAGAATCACATCGGTTCGCATTATTTTTATTATCTTTGCATCATAACAAGACATATAATAAATAAATATAGAATTATGAATGTAGGAGATAGAATACCAGAGATTCTTGGCATTGACCAGGACGGACGTGAGATAAAGGCAAGCGACTACCGTGGTCGCAAGATTGTGCTCTACAGTTATCCGAAGGCTAACACCAGCGGATGCACTGCCGAGGCCTGCTCCCTGCAAGCACATAAGGAGGAGTTGGCAGCAGCCGGTTATGAGATTATCGGCGTGAGCAAGGACAAACAGGCTCTGCAGAAGAAGTTTGCCGAAACCAAGGGTTTGCAGTTCCCTCTTATCGCAGATACCGAAACCACCCTACTGCAGGAACTCGGCTGCTGGGGCGAGAAGGTAACCTGTGGCAGAAAGACCATCGGCATCCTCCGCACCACCTATCTTGTCAACGAAGAAGGCCTCATTGAGAAGATCTTCACTCCTAAAGAGATCAAGACCAAGATTCATGCCGAGCAGATTCTGGATTATATTCATCAATAAAGAACAAAACGAACGAAGTGGGAAAAAGAGTATGTTAGAACACATTGCAGATTTCACAGCGTGGCCAATCCTTACGGGAATTTTCATTGGCTATATTGCCAACCGCATCATGAGCGGCGAAGGCAAAGGATGTTGTATGAACCTATTCATAGGTATTGTGGGCAGTTATGTCGGCGCCATCATCAGCAATCTGCTGAACATAGAACTGTTTGGCAAGGGTTATCTTACCAACTTCATTTTCTGCGTCATTGGCGCCATAGCGGTATTGTGGATTTGGAAGAAGCTCTTCGATTAGTATTCTTTTTATTGGTAAAAAAACATAAGATTATGACAAACAAGGAATTGATACTCGCCCAACTGATGAGGGCGATGATTAAGTATGATGGTGGCGATGCGCCACTCATCCAGCATTTCGTAAAGGTGCACGACTTTGCCCGTATGATTGCGATAGCAGAGGGAATGACCGGAGAAGACCTCTTCGTGCTCGAAGCAGCAGCCATTCTTCACGATGTAGGCATTCACGTTTCACAAGCCAGATACGGCAACTGCGATGGCAAGCACCAGGAAGAACTGGGTCCTGACGAGGCAAGAAAAGTACTGTCAGAAGTAGATGGATTCACAGCCGCACAGATAGAAAGAATCTGCTGGCTCATTGCCCATCATCATACTTATCAAGATGTTACCAGCCTCGACCACCGCATTCTGCTCGAAGCAGATTTTCTGGTGAATTCCTTCGAAGCCCACCTTGCTCCCGAAGGCATCATCACCTTCCGCAATCATGTATTCCGCTCGGAATCAGCTATCAGTATGCTGAATGATATGTGGGGACTGTAACGAAAGTTACTTTCTTGGAAAGAGCATCATAGAGGGAAGGTGAAAGTACAACAAACTGCTGTTATGTGTTTTAATTAAAATAATACCTTTATTCTATTTCACTTCTGTCAGTTTGCCCGTCTGTGAGTCAATGATATAACCATGAAGATTGACATCTTTTGGTACGAGAGGGTGTGTACGGATCGTATTGATGGTATTCCTTACAGAATCCTCTGTGTCGTGGAATCCCTCCAGCCAATGGTCGAGGTCGATGCCGCAAAGCCCGATGGTATCGATAACATTCTGATGGATGCCACGTTTGAGCATCAATTTCTTCATCTGCTGTCCGTTCATGTGGCATGCACCGCAGTTGGAGTGGGCAATGACCATGATTTCCTCTACACCCAATTCGTAGATGGCTACAAGGAGACTACGCATGGCAGAGTCGAAAGGACTGATAACCAGTCCACCGGCGTTCTTGATGAGCTTGGCATCTCCGTTCTTCAGGCCCAAAGCTGCTGGCAGAAGCTCAGTGAGGCGGGTGTCCATACAGGAAAGAATGGCAAGTTTCTTGTCTGGATATTTACTCGTAAGATACTTTTCGTAAGCCTTACTGGCTACGAAGTTTTCATTATACTTGATGATTTCTTCTATAATCATAGTCGTGTAAATTGAAATGTGAAACTAAATTTTCCTATTTCTCAGGGGTTGGCTTGAGGTAAGCCATGAATTTCTCTGGCTGATAGTTGAGAACCAGCTCATCCGGGAACTCTGCTTTTTCTACCAGTGGCATAATGTTGCTGTAGTCGGCAATCATCGTAGAGAAGTGGGCATCACTTCCGAAGATGACTGGAGTTTCATACTTCTTGGCAAGTTCCAGCAGTTCCAGATTATTGGGAGCAGCCACAGTCTTGTGGCGGATGGGAGCCATGGAATGATTGTTGATTTCAAGCAAGGTATGCGTCTCCCTGGAAACTTTCATGAGTTCCTCGAAATCCAGTTCTGCCGTACCATCGCCGGGATGAGAGATAATCTGCACGAAGGGATTGCGCATGGCATTGATGACACCCTGCGTATTCTCCTCCTTACTTCCTCCCTGCCAGCAAAGGCTATGGATGCCTGCTATTCGGATATCCAGCATACGCCAGTAATCCTTGTCGAGATCGATATCTCCCTTCGTATTGAGGATGTTGAGTTCTGCTCCAAGCATCAGTTTGATTCCATAGAGCTGGCGTGGAACACAATGAAGGTTTCTGAAATAGATAGGATCACAGGTACCCGGGATATTGGGACCGTGCTCTGTGATTCCCAAGATATCCAACCCTTTCTCCTTTGCTGTCAAGGTCATTTCCTGCAAACTGCTGAAGGCATGACCTGATGCTATTGTATGTGTATGAACGTCTAATAATGTTTTCATGGTGCAAAGGTAATGATATTTACTAAGAATGTAAGAGAAACAACTATTAATTAATCAAAATTTGTTTTTACGGATATTTAAATTAATAATAAATCACCATTTTATGTTGGTTTTATTAAGCTTCAAGCTCCAATAGCTTTCTCTTTGCGTCCAATCCTCCGGCAAAACCTGTAAGGGAATGATTGCTTCCGATAACTCGATGGCAGGGAACGAAAATGCTGATGCCATTAGCTCCAATGGCACTTGCCACGGCTCTGATGCCGTTAGGCTTGCCTATACTTATAGCTATTTCCTTATAGCTTCTTGTCTCTCCATAGGGTATTTCGAGCAATGCATGCCACACTTTTTTCTGGAAATCAGTTCCTACAGGATGCAACGGAATATCAAATATCTTGCGGTTACCGGCAAAATATTCATCCAATTGCTTTTTGGTCTGATCCAGGATTGGGGATGTTTCTATCTTGAAATCAGCCTTCATATACCGTAAAAGCCGATGCTTATTGCGCTCTGCACATGGCATTTCATTCCAATCACAAAGGCACAGTTCGTCACCCATCGATGCCAAGATGATTTCTCCGCAAGGCGAATTGTAATATTGAATGTTTACTTGCTTCATTGTCTTAAACTGATATTTTTTGTTCATAAATCATATAGGTAAAAGAGGTATGAGAAAACTGTTTGACGAATCTCATATTTAACCGCCATACTAAGTAGTGTATTATATTGTTCTTTTCACGCAAAGGTAACAAATATTTATAGATTACACAAGAAAAAGTACTATATAATGCTCGTTTTATAAAAAATTTTAATTTTATGGGATTTTTTTTGGCTATTTAGCATTGTATATTGATTTTTTCTTATCTTTGCAGGTACAATTCAAAAGATTGATTATTATGCAGATATTATTGGCAAATGCCAAAATCATGTTTGAGAAGGCAGACAGGAAGCCTATCTCCGTGCCACTATTCCAATCAGTTGCCAATGACTTGGCCAAAGAAATGGCAATGATGAATGTAGAGGATTTGGCTAAGCAACTGGATTGCAGCAGCAAGATTGCAATGACGAACTGGAAGCGATATCATGATTTTATGGCTGCAGAGAAGATGCCGGCTATCCTGGCTTACAATGGTCAGGCATACAAACATTTGCGTGCCAGTTCTTTGAGCGAGGAGTCGTTAGAATATGCCCAGAAACATCTCTGGATTACCTGCTTCCTTTATGGATTGCTTCGACCGTTGGATGGCATCGTACCTTATCGTATGGAGCATTGCGTATCTCTCGAAGCAACAAACGACAGGCCTATCAATCAGTTCTGGAAAGACAAACTGACAGATGTTCTCATCGATAGTGTGAAAGCTGATGATGGTATACTCATCCATCTTTCTACAGAGGAATATGAACATCTGTTCGATTGGAAGAGAGTATGTAAGGAGATAAAGGTCATTCAGCCACTCTTTTATGTCCGCCAGAAAGACGGCAGATTGAAGATGCAGGCTGTATGGGCTAAATCTTGCCGTGGAGCCATGGTGAGATATATCCTGAATAATCAGCTTCTTACTCCAGAGGAACTGGCAGGCTTCAGTTACGAAGGTTTTGAATATGAGCCAGAATTAGGAGAAGCTGCTTTTCCTCATTTCGTTCGTTGAAATAGAACAAAAGCAAACGAACGTTATAAAAAGAAAGATGCTGTATGTTTGGATTGAATGAGAGCACCCAATATATCTCATAGAAGTATCATCATTTTACGATTGTACAACTAAAAAGTGTATAGTTGTACAACTAAAGAGGTTATAGTTGTACGACTAAAGGGTATACAGTTGTACAACTAAACAGGTTATAGCTGTACGACTAAAAGGTGTTGTCACTAGGCTCAGCAGAGGTGCTGACTGCAGTCAGCAGACCTGCTGACTAGGCTCGGCAGAGCTGCTGAGCCTAGTGGCAATGTCTGAGAAGGTATATGCTTGTACTCTAAAAGACGCTTGTTCTGACTCCAGTAAACGCTTCTTTTAACTCTCGGAGACGCATCCTTCAACGAGAAGAGACGCTTCATTCAACGAGAAGAGACGCTTCATTCAACGAGAAGAGACGCTTCATTCAAGTTAAGGAACCGATTCCGTCAACCTAAAGAGCCGTTTCAACAACTACGTCTTAGTTACTCCTTCTTCCACAAACGATAGAGCGTTATAGGACCTTCCTTGGTAGCATACATTCTGGCAGCCGGTTCCTCACAGAGATCATTCAACACCTTATTGGCATGATAGCGGGTAACACCGAATTCACGAATCATATCCTTCACCGTGATATAACCCTGCTGCTGACAAATCTCTACAATATCAGTAAACTCCTTATCCGCCTCTTTTGGAGTAGATTTCACACTCCAATACTGTCGGCTGCAACCATTAGAGTGGCGCTTCAGCCTTTCCAGAAACTCCTTCGTGGGCTGAATTTCCAAGCCGCAGATATCCACCTCATTGGCTGGAATCAGATCACCCTCATGATAAGTCCTTTTCCATTCGATTCCATTCTTGTCCTTATGCTTCACCATCCCCAGCTTAGGCTTGACGATAAACATATCACCTACCCTCACCTCGTTGCCATCCGCCAGGGCATAAAGCGTTTCATCCTCCAGCGTTTCCAATGCGGAGATAAAGGACGAAACGTTCATCGCACAATGATCGCGAACACGCTTCTCCATCTTCTCCCTGTCAACGATATCCCGTTTCACGAACATCGGATGTATCTGATACTTACCGCTTTCGTCCTTCAAGGGCGTGCGATGCTCCAAATAATTGATTGAACCTGTTGCTCTAGCCATATTCTTAGTTTTTTTGATCCTTTAAAAGATTATGCGCAAAAATACTGATTATTAGTGAGATAAGCAATTATTTTATGTTAACTTTGCTAAAAGATAGAGTTATAAAGACATGTTTTGTGATAAAAGATAGAGTTATAAATGGGTGTTTTGTGATAAAAGATAGAGTTATCAGACTCTTTACATTATGATTATCTGTGTAAAAAATCAAATCAGCAAGTATACCAGAAGTCTTAAGACGTTGATATACTTGCTGATTATATTATCCCAAGCAACGAGACAAGTAGCCAATGCAACAAGTTACAAAATCTATATTATCACTATTCATATCTTCTGTTTTTACAAGGCTGCAGCCACCCTTCTTACTTTTGCCAATCTCGTCATAAAAGTAGAATCACTTTTAGTAGATTGCAGATTATATCTCATCTGCATTTTCAACAAAGGCTCAGCATTCACTCCAAGTGCAGCTTCAAAGAGCAGGGCCGTTTTTTCCGTTACTGGGCGACGAGCATTCAGAATTTCGTTCAGGGCAGAATAAGCAATCCCCATTTCCTCCGCCAACTGGCGCTGAGAGATTCCACGGTATTCTATCTCATCCTTCAGAACATCCCCTGGATGCGTAGGAAAAGCTGGAGTCATCTCGTTTGCTCGCATTTCCTTTGTTGTTTTATTATCGTTGCTCATAACTATATTATTTATAATGGTTTGACAATTCAGTTATATTACATATGGTTGCAATAGTTTGACCATCCTCAAATTCTTCTTCAAATTCTATTCGATATTGGTCATTCACTCTTACCGAGGACAAACCTTCTTTATTTCCTTCTAACCGTTCATAATTGAGAGAATTATATTTCCATAGACCTTGAACGTTATCTTCCGATATCATAAGGTCTATCACTCGAATATACTTTCTAACTATTTGCGGTTGAAAGCGATGCTTTTTATCAGATTTGCCAGATCTATATAGATCACGCAGATAATCCTCGTTGAAATTTACTATCATAACCTTAATGTTTTGATGCTGCAAAGATAATATTTTAATTCGATATTCACAAATTTTGTGAAGGAAACTTTTGCTTAACAACTATAATTGTGATTATCTGTGTTAAAATTCATAAGAATCACCTCATTTCTCATTATTTTTTATTATCTTTGCCATCAAATAACAATTAAAAACAAAGGATATGAGCACATCAACTAATGCGATTACTCCCGATTTGCAAGCGAAGCTTGACAAGGCGAGAGAAGAACATAAAAACGGAGAAACTCTGTGCTTTGGCACTGCTCAAGATGCTATCGCATGGATGGAAACCTTATAGTGTTGCGAATAGACTCCTTATGGATGAAATTCCAGTATCCATTAAAACTTGTTGGCCATCATAATGACCAACAAGGAAATTTGAATGTATAACAATTTAAAAAGAAAGAGATATAAGAAACAGAAAAGAAAGATATAACATAGTAAGATTATAAACTTGCGTTTACTAATTTGTTCGGAATACACTTGAAATTTGGCGATTTAAAGTAGTAACGTACGAAAGAGTAAGTTCTGTAAACGCCTACGCTATAGCGTGGGCGGAACTTATCGTATGTTACGGGCACGCCAAAGCCTCAAGTGTTGATAAGGGAAGCTCACGCTTCTTCTTTGTCTTCACTTCATCAAGGCTTTCCTTGGATGGCTTTCTGCTAATCCTTCTGTCCGCTGCCCGTTTTACTCCGATAATGATTTAGTTCCAAACGCACCCATCAGCTATAGCAAAAGACGTTGGAGTTCGCTTCAAAGTTTGTTGCTATACCTTATTATATATAGTAACCAACAATGAAAAGAGCTACGAATGGACAAATTAAGAATGCAGAGTAGTAATGGTGTCGAGGATAACATTACGAAAATTGCGCAGCTGTTTCCCGACTGCGTTACGGAGACCGTGGATGAAAGAAGCGGTCAGCCAAAGCACCTCATAGATTTCGAGAAACTCAAACAGAATCTTTCTGATAGTGTGATGTCAGAAAGAGCGGAACGCTACCAGTTTACCTGGCCCGACAAGAGCAAGGCGATTCTCCTTGCCAACTCTCCTATCAATGCCACACTTCGCCCTTGCCGTGAAGACAGCGTTGATTTCGACAACACCCAGAACCTTTATATCGAGGGCGACAACCTCGATGTTCTCAAATGTCTGAAGGAGACTTATCTCCACAAGGTGAAAATGATCTATATAGACCCACCTTACAATACCGGAAACGATTTTGTTTATGAAGATGATTTCGCTCAGTCTTCAGAAGAATACCTCGCCAACTCAGGACAGTTTGACGAGCAGGGCAACCGTATGTTTACCAATGCCGAAAGCAATGGCAGATTCCATACTGATTGGCTCAACATGATTTATCCGAGATTGAAGGTTGCAAGAGACTTGCTGACCGATGATGGTGTGATATTTATCTCTATTGACGATAATGAGGTAGAGAATCTCAGAAAAGTTTGCGATGAAGTGTTTGGAGAAAGTAACTTTGTTGCTCAATTCATTTGGAGAGGAGGAAGAAGAAATGCAGCAAAATTCATTTCAACATCACATGAGTATATAATCTGTTTTGCTAAAAATCTTACTTTTTGCAATGAACACAACATCAGTTGGCATGAAAAGAAAAAGGGATTAAACGAAATATACAAAAAAGCAGAAGAACTAAAAAAAATCAATGGAACAGATTACGAGAAATCATCTGCACAATTAAAATCATGGTATAAATCTTTACCTGATGATTCTGAGAGTAGAAATCATTCTCACTATAGTTGGATTGATGAGAATGGAGTATACTTTGCTTCAGATATATCTAGAGGAGGAGGTGGTGGTCCCAAATGGGATATTGTAAATCCCTATACTCACAATATCGTTAAAACGCCTCAACGAGGTTGGGCTTATTCAAGCAAAGAGGACTTATTGAAAGACATTAAAAATGGGTTAATTCATTTTAATGGCGATGGAGTTCCATGCAAAAAAAGATACCTAAAAGATAATGAAACGCAACTGAAAGAAACCGTATTTTATAAAGATAGAAGAGGTAGCAGTAAGAGATTACGTTCCCTCATGGGAAATGATTGTTTTTCATTTCCTAAAGATGAAGAAATATTAAGTAGTTTCATCGACTCTTTTACTGACAAAAATTCTCTCATCCTCGACTTCTTCAGTGGCTCCGCCACCACAGCCCATGCCGTCATGCAGCTCAACTCCGAAGATGGCGGCAACCGCAAGTTCATCATGGTGCAGCTCCCAGAAAAGACCGATGAGAAGAGCGAAGCTTTCAAGGCAGGCTATAAGAACATCTGTGAAATAGGAAAGGAAAGAATAAGAAGAGCCGGCAAGAAAATCAAGGAGGAGTCTCTTTTAACCACTCAGGACCTCGATACTGGCTTCCGTGTGCTGAAACTCGATTCCACCAATATGCAGGACATTTACTATTCTCCAAAGGATATTTCGCAAGCCGACCTCTTCTCGCAGGTTGATAATGTGAAGCCGGATAGAACGGGCGAAGACCTGCTCTTCCAGGTGATGCTTGAACTCGGTGCAACCCTGGATTCTAAGATAGAAACGACAACGGTAGCTGGCAAGACCATCTATAACGTTGCCGAAGGATACCTCGTGGCTTGCTCCGACCCGAATATTACCGACGATGTGGTAAAATCCATCGCTCAGATACAACCAGCCTATGCCGTGCTCCGTGACACCAGCATGAAGGACGATTCCACCGCCACCAACTTCGAGCAGATCTTTAAAACATATTCTCCTGACACAGTCACCAAAATCCTTTAGAAAGGTAAAAAAGTAAAAAGGTAAAAAAGTAAAAAGAACATTTTTGCTGTGTTTACTTGAAACTTGTAAAAGTAAAAAGAGCTTTACTGATTACGATTATGAAACTGAAGTTTAAGATACAACAATATCAGACCGATGCCGTGGAGAGCGTCATCAACGTCTTCAAGGGGCAGCCCAACCAAGCCAACCTGGAATACAGGATGGATAAGGGAAAACTGTATGTGGTTGATAGCAAGAAGCATGACATCAAAATCGTTCAAACAGATGTCTTTGCTGATAACGATGATGCGGGCAATAGCCTGGGCTATAAGAACAACCGCCTAGTCATGGATAAGGTGGCTCTCTTTGACAACATCCGACAGATTCAGACCGAGAACAATATCCATCAGGATGAAGAACTCTGTCAGAAGCTCGGTGCCTGCCAGCTCGACGTGGAGATGGAAACCGGTACTGGAAAGACATACGTCTATATCAAGACGATGTTCGAACTGAACAAGCAGTATGGCTGGACCAAGTTTATCGTGGTGGTTCCAAGCATCGCCATCCGAGAAGGAGTGAAGAAGAGCTTCGACATTACGGTAGATCACTTCATGGAGCAATACGGCAAGAAGGCTCGCTACTTCATCTACGACAGCAGCAGCCTCAACGACATCGACACCTTCTCGCAGAGCAACGACATCAGCGTGATGATTATCAATACCCAGGCCTTCAACACCATGAAGGAAGGAGCCAAGAACAAGGCGGCACGCATCATCAACTCCGAACGAGATGAGTTCGGTTCCCGAAAGCCTATTGCCGTTCTTGCTGCCAACAACCCTATCATCATTCTGGATGAACCGCAGAAGATGGGAGGTGCCGCTACACAGACGGCACTCAAAGCCTTCAATCCGCTCTTCACCCTGAACTACTCAGCTACCCACAAGGAGCACCACAACACGGTGTATGTGCTCGATGCACTCGATGCCTACAACCACAAACTGGTGAAGAAGATAGAGGTAGTAGGCTTCGAACTGAAGAATCTGAAAGGTACCGACAGCTATATCTATTTCGCAGAGCTGCTACTCTCGAAAGACAAGGCACCACAGGTAAGACTGGAGATAGAACAGCAGAGCACTACGGGAGCCATCAAGCGAATCTATAAGAAGTTGGGAGAAGGCGATGACCTCTATAGTGCCTCCGGAAACATGCAGCAATACAAGGGGTTCATGATTACCGACATTGTGGTGGATGTCCTCCAGCCAAGTCGCAGCCATGTGAAGTTCAGTAACGGCGAAAGTCTGATGCTGAAGGAAGTAATCGGTAACGTAACTGCCGACCACAAGGCTCGCATCCAGATAAGGGAAACCATCAAGGCGCACTTCCGCAAAGAGAGTGCACTCTTCCATCGTGGCATCAAGTGCCTCTCCCTTTTCTTTATCGACGAGGTTGCCAAGTATCGCCAGTATGATGAAGACGGCAATGCGATGCTGGGACGCTATGGAGAAATATTCGAACAGGAATACCAGGCAGAACTACTGGAGAATCAGAATAAGTATGACCCGGAGTATATGCAGTATCTCAGCTGCATCCCTGTCAACAAGACCCATGAAGGTTATTTCTCCATCGACCCCAAGACCAAGCGCATCAAGGACAGCGATGAGAAGAAGGGAGCCGGAAGCGATGACGTATCGGCTTACGACCTGATTATGAAAGATAAAGAACGGCTGCTGAGTCTCGACCCAACTTACTCGCCAGTTCGCTTCATCTTCTCCCACTCTGCCTTGAGAGAAGGTTGGGATAACCCGAATATCTTCCAGATCTGTTCGCTCAGACAGGCAAACAGCATCTCGCAGAAGCGTCAGGAAGTGGGACGAGGATTGCGACTCTGCGTTGACAACAAGGGAGTACGACAGGATGCCGATACCCTGCAGGGACAGGTGCAGCAGATTAACCGCCTTACCGTGATTGCCTCAGAGGGCTATGCTGATTTCGTAAACGACCTGCAGAAGAATATTTCGGAAGATCTCTACGACCGTCCGAAGGTTGCCGACATCGACTGCTTCGACGGAAAGACTTTCACGATTGAGGATGGCAGCAAGCATAGTATCACGACGTCAGAAGCCAAGAAGATATATTTCTATCTGGTAAAGAACGGTTATGTGGATGACGAAAGTCATGTAACCGATGCTTACCGCTCTGCCGCAACATCGGGAACACTCGCAACATTGCCAGATGAAGTAAAGCCATACGGCAAATGGATTCACAAACTGATAGAAGGCGTTTGGAATCCTTCTGCCCTTGACGGTATGATAGAAAACGGAAGTACACCGCAGACTCCGGAGAACAGACTGAATGAGAACTTTACGAAGAAGGAGTTCCAGGAACTCTGGAATCGCATCAACCACAAATATGCCTATACGGTGAACTTCGAAAGCAAGGAACTGATAGAGAAAGCCATTGCTGCCATCAACAAGGAACTGGTGGTTTCGAAACTGAGCTACGTGGTAACCCGAGGAGTGCAGAAGACGGAACTGAAACATGACGACATGAAGGCGGGCAGCATGATGGTGCAGGAAGAAATGCAGCATGATGACCTGAGAACGGATGTAGTAAGCACCGTGAAGTATGACCTGCTGGGCAAGATAGCCGCCAATACCCGATTGACCCGCAAGACCATCGCCGGGATTCTGAGTCAGATTAAGCCAGAAAAGTTTGATATGTACAAGATGAATCCAGAAGAGTTTATCCGCAGGGTAAGTCGTCTGATACTGGAGCAGAAAGCCACCATCATCGTAGATCATATCAGTTACAACGAGATAGAGGGAAGCTACGATTCCACCATCTTTACGGAGGAGAAGCATACCTCACTCGACAAGGCTTACCAGGGCAGGAAGAGCATCGTGGATTATGTGTTTACCGATGGAACGGCAAAGCAGAGTGTGGAACGCAAGTTCGTGGAAGACCTCGATACGAGTACCGACGTTGCCGTATATGCCAAGTTGCCAAAAGGCTTCCACATTCCTACCCCTGTGGGCAATTATTCTCCCGACTGGGCGATAGCCTTCAAGGATAGTGCCGTGAAACATGTCTATTTCGTAGCCGAAACCAAGGGCAGCATGTCAACCCTCGACTTGCGAGGCATAGAAGATGGCAAGATAGCCTGTGCCGACAGGCTCTTCGAACAACTCTCAGGTTCGGGCATCTACTATCATAAGGTAACCAACTACGACGACTTGATGGAATGGGTGAAGTAATTCGTAATGTTAAATGTTATCGCCTCCTCTTTCACCATCTACGCCTTCGAAGCCATGAAGGCGGAACTGGAGAAAGAGGAGGAAGTTAATGATTTCAACACCACCCAACTGAATTGATAGAGGGGCATTTTATGATAAAAGATAGAGTTATAAACCCTATCTTTTACTCTATTTCCTCTATCCTTGCCAACTCCCAGCTCTTGAACTGCATGATAATCTTATGAAGCGTTGTACCCTGGCGAAGGGCTTCAACCCTTGGAGCAGCAGCATATCGCCTAATCTGTTCCACAGCATCCAACCATTGCTTCTCCGACTTCTTCATAGGGCTACCATCTTCCTTCAAGACATCCTTCAACTCTTCATCAAACTCCTTTCTGGAGAGAACCTTGAGTTCGAGGATATAGCTGTGCTGACTGGCATAATGGGTATGATCAGGCAACAGGAAGAAATCACAATAGCCATGATTCAACTCCAATTCGGGAGCCGTGATGTAATAATCGTTGAGGTTCAAGTATGCCATAAAGAAACCTTGCAGATTTCGCTCCGATTCTATTCCGTCACGCACAGAAGAAACCTTAGCGTAGGCATCAGCCATGAAACGCAGTCCTTCCTCCCATACTCCTTCATAAGCCATGTCGTAATAGTAATCCGTCAATCTGTTGGTATCCACATACGACTTTGCCTGATACTCTTCTTCCAAATATCCGTAATACTGCTTGCGAACATTATTATTAGGAATGCCCAAAATCAACTTAGAACCACGTGTACCCTTGATAGTCAACATACCATAATAAAAAAGCAAACTTGGGAAGATTTCAGCCTTCGGTATCTGATAGGCCGAGAACTGTTCCTCCAGCTGGGCAACAATCTGTCCCTCTTCCGCAATTTTACGGATGATTCCCTTGCGCTCGCCATCCAATTTATCGAATTGCAAGAGTTTCTTCATCTTGCCATAATCGGTCTTGGTATTCGGGTCTATCATCTGCCGAGGAGAGCGTCCATAATCCATATAATTGCGAAGATAGTAGAGCACCATATCGCAATTAAACATTCTGACACTCTTATTCAATGCTTCTTCTGCAAAGCAATAGTTGTCGTACCAAGGCTTCATATCGTTGACGATGACTTCCACATCGCTATCTGCAGGAATGCTTCCCATCTCCTTATAATAAGTGAACATCTCGACCACGTCCTTGGTAGAGAAGCCCAGCATCTCGTCGAACTCTGGCTTTATGGAGATATTCCATCCCACATTATACCCACTTGTCACATCATCCAGAGTTACAGGACTAACACCCATCATGAAGATGCGCTCGAAGTTTCCCTTGAACTTCTTAAAGACATCACGATAGAAACCATCGGCATGAGTAATGGCATGATACACTTTCTCACCATGCTCATTGAGCACTACATTAGTAAAATTATCATACTCGTCAATGATAAGATAAAGCTGAAAATGATTTGCCTTGGCTGCATCAAAGATTATCTGCATCTTATCAGCATACTGTGTCTTCGCCTTGATTTCCTGAACCTTCTTATCACCATAATATGCAGCATACTGCTCTGCAAAACTATCCAACTTGATACAGAGATAGGCATTGAATCTTTCCTCCAAGACTTCTATCTTACCTGTAATTTGAGAAAAATCCAGGAACAGTACCTGGTAAATTCCTTGCAGGGATGTAGGATGCTGGCCTATCCACAAATTACCGAAGAGTTTTTCGAAACTCTCCTTCTGGTTACAGTCATAGTAAGAGTAGAGCATACTAAGAAATATGCTCTTTCCAAAACGCCGGGGACGGATGAAGAAGAGATTGCGAGGCTGCTTCTCCACCTCTGGCAAAAACATCGTCTTATCGACATAATATAGATTCTGACTCATCACCGTGGCGAAATCAGATACTCCGTATGGTACTTGCTTTACTTGCTGTTTCATCATGCTATGAAATTTAACCAGTTTATATGTGCAAAGTTACGGTTTTATTTTGAAACAACCAAAGTTTTTCACTGCTTTTTTTCAAATAAGAAATCCCTGCCATAGGAAGCCTTTCCTACAGCAGGGATTTTTCTATTTGGGAATCATCAAGAATGACGAAACCGGGATTTTCATTATGCTGCCTTTCCATACTCATAAATACTGTCGCTGGCTAGTTCTATCTTGTCGTTCCAATATACACAAGTTCGGCTGGTGTCCAACTGAGCTTGTTTAAAAAGGCCATATACATCCACTAATGCACGAAACGAAGGAAGCGTCTTGATGTCATCCTTCACATCGTACAACACTTTATATCCATCATCGAATTCAACGAAAAGGATATAGTCATCTAGAACTGACATTTTCTTAATTCTTGGTATCATAATGGTGGAAGTTTTGTTATTATTTGTTTGTCCCACATGTCCTTTGAAGCCATTTCGAGATACCAACGAATGGCAATAGAGTCTTCCACACGAAGAACTTTTGTTATATGTGTCCAAGTAAGATTTTGCTATCACGATTGCAAAATTCGTATATCATTGATTGTCAAGTAGAATTGGCGAAAATAAGCCAAATTTCTTTTGCTAAATCCTTTACCATATTGATGTGTCAATTGCTCAGATAATTGTGCAATGATCTGAACCCCATACTCTGCACATGCCTCACTATTCTGTTCTTCTTCCACGATGCGTCGCCCTATGTTCCAATAGGTTTCTATCATCTTATGATTGACGGAGGCATAAGCTTCCTTCCTGCCTTGCTCTATGATGGAACAGACATCGGTATATAGTCTTGTATTTGTCAAATCGTTCGCCAATGGCGAATGATTTACAGAAAGCAGTACATCTGCTTGCAGTTCATCTGCTTGCAATACATCTTGTTTTTCAGACGATTGCAAAAATAACGTCCAAGTTTTTTTTGATTTTTCATAAAAAAAAGCTTGTCTATAGCATCACTTACTACAGACAAGCTTTTTTGTTGATGAAAAGTTTTCATTGACCACCATAAGAAGATCTGCTGTAAAACGGTTGACTTCTTTTGGCGAGAATTATTTAAATAAAGAGCTATTTATACTCTCCCCAAGCCTTGATATCGATATCCTCGAGCTTGGTAGTGCAGAATGCATAGATGAATGCGCTCGCCAGACGACTATTAGTAATCAATGGCACGTTCAGGTCGATGGCAGCACGGCGAATCTTGTAACCATTACTCAACTCGCTGCTGGTCAAGTTTTTCGGAATATTCACTACCATATCAATCTCATGGTTGTGGAGCATCTCCAAAGCCTTAGGCGCACCACCTTCTGCCTCCTCTGATGGCCAAAGCACACGGGTGTTCTCAATGCCATTCTCGGTGAGGAACTTGCTACTACCACCGGTTGCATACAACTTGTAGCCATGCTTAACCAGCATCTGGGCTGCATCGAGCAAATCTACCTTCTGCTTGGCAGAACCAGTAGAAAGCAGGATGTTCTTGGCAGGAATGCGATGACCCACAGAAAGCATACTCTTCAGAAGTGCGGTAGATGTATCGTCGCCCAAGCAACCTACCTCACCCGTACTGCTCATATCCACACCCAATACTGGGTCTGCCTTCTGCAAACGGTTGAAGCTGAACTGAGAAGCCTTGATACCTACATAGTCGAGATCGAAGAGGTTCTTGTGTGGCTTCTCTACTGGCAAACCGAGCATTACGCGGGTAGCCAACTCGATGAGGTTGATCTTCAATACCTTGCTTACGAATGGGAACGAACGGCTGGCACGAAGGTTACACTCGATAACGAGAATATCATTGTCACGAGCCATGAACTGGATGTTGAACGGACCATTGATGTGCAACTCCTTGGCAATCTGACGACCTACTCGCTTTACACGACGAACTGTCTCAACATACAACTTCTGAGGAGGGAACTGGATGGTAGCATCGCCTGAGTGAACACCGGCAAACTCGATGTGCTCGGAAATCGCATAGGCAATCACCTCGCCATTCTTTGCTACAGCATCCATCTCAATCTCCTTGGCATGTTCGATAAACTTACTTACTACCACTGGGTGATCCTCACTCACGTTGGCAGCCAACTGCAGGAATCGCTTCAGCTCTTCCTCATTAGAACATACGTTCATCGCAGCACCCGAAAGCACGTAGCTGGGACGAACCAATACAGGGAAACCTACACGCTCGATGAAGTTGTCGATGTCCTCCATAGAGGTCAGGGCGCTCCACTCTGGCTGGTTGATGCCGTTGTTGGTCAACATCTGAGAGAACTTGGCACGATCCTCAGCGTTATCGATGTCCTTGGCAGCAGTACCCAGGATTGGCACGTTCTGTGCATCCAGGTGCATAGCCAGGTTGTTTGGAATCTGACCACCGGTAGATACGATGACGCCATGAGGCTGCTCCATCTCGATGATATCCATCACACGCTCGAAGGTCAACTCGTCGAAGTAGAGACGGTCGCACATATCGTAGTCGGTAGATACGGTCTCTGGGTTGTAGTTGATCATCACTGAGCGCCAGCCTTCCTTGCGGATGGTGTTCAATGCCTGAACGCCACACCAGTCGAACTCTACGGAAGAACCGATGCGGTAAGCACCTGAACCGAGTACGATGATAGAACGGTGGTCGTTCTCGAAGGTAATGTCGCTCTTCACGCCTGCATAGGTTACATAGAGGTAGTTGGTCTGAGCAGGATACTCTGCTGCCAGGGTATCAATCTGCTTCACTACAGGCAGGATGCCATAGCTCTTGCGCTTGTTGCGAACCAGGAGGGCAGCCTTGTGCATGTTGCCCAACTCCTGCTCCAAGCCCACGGCACGGGCTATCTGGAAGTCGGTGAAACCATAAACCTTGGCGCTACGGAGCAGATCCTGATCAAGAGTATTGATATTGCACTTCTTCATCTCCTCGTCGATGTCGATGATGTGCTTCAACTTCTCGAGGAACCACTTGTCAATCTTGGTCAAGTCGTGAATCTGATCTACGGTATAGCCCTTGTGCATAGCCTTTGAAATCACGAACACACGCTTATCTGTTGGCTCGCGCAAAGCAGCATCGATATCATCGATTTCAAGCTCCTTGTTCTCTACGAAGCCGTGCATGCCCTGACCAATCATACGAAGACCCTTCTGGATGGCCTCCTCGAAGTTGCGGCCGATGGCCATTACCTCACCTACTGACTTCATAGATGAACCCAACTCCTTATCTACACCACGGAACTTAGACAAGTCCCAACGAGGAATCTTACAAACTACGTAGTCCAATGCTGGCTCGAAGAAGGCAGATGTGGTCTTGGTTACTGAGTTCTTCAACTCGAACAGACCGTAGCCCATACCGAGCTTGGCTGCAACGAAGGCAAGAGGATAACCAGTAGCCTTAGATGCCAAGGCAGAAGAACGGCTCAAACGGGCATTCACCTCGATTACACGATAATCCTCGCTCTTAGGGTCAAAGGCATACTGCACGTTACACTCACCCACGATTCCGATGTGACGGATAATCTTGATGGCGAGGGCACGGAGCTTATGATACTCAGAATTGCTCAGGGTCTGAGATGGAGCGATGACGATACTCTCACCGGTATGGATTCCCAGTGGGTCGAAGTTCTCCATGTTACAAACTGTGATACAGTTGTCGTAACGGTCGCGAACTACCTCATACTCAATCTCTTTCCAGCCCTTCAAACTCTTCTCTACCAATACCTGTGGAGAGAAAGAGAAAGCCTTCTCTGCGAGTTTGTTCAGCTCCTCCTCGTTGTCTGCGAAACCAGAACCGAGACCACCCAAGGCGTAAGCAGCACGGATGATGACAGGATAGCCGAGCTCAGCAGCAGCCTTGCGGGTCTGCTCGATGTTCTCGCAAGCCTCGCTCTTGATGGTCTTCACATTGATTTCATCCAACTTCTCTACGAAGAGCTCACGGTCCTCAGTGTCCATGATAGCCTGTACTGGAGTACCCAATACCTTGACATTATATTTCTCCAGGATGCCCTGGCGATAGAGTTCCACACCACAGTTGAGGGCTGTCTGACCACCGAAGCTGAGGAGGATACCGTCTGGCTTCTCCTTCTGGATGACACGCTCTACGAAGTAAGGCTGCACTGGCAGGAAGTAAATCTGGTCGGCAACACCTTCTGATGTCTGTACGGTTGCGATATTCGGGTTGATGAGCACAGTCTCGATACCTTCCTCGCGCAATGCCTTCAGGGCCTGCGAACCTGAGTAGTCGAACTCACCTGCTTCACCGATCTTCAAGGCTCCAGAACCTAAGAGGAGCACCTTCTTTATATTTTCGTCTTTCATTATTTTCCTAAATTACAATAAAATCATTCGAATTCTTCACTCTTCGTTCTTCACTCTTCACTTATTTAAGTGTTTCTACAAACTTATCAAACATGAACTCTGTATCCACAGGGCCTGAGCAAGCCTCTGGGTGGAACTGGCTTGAGAACCAAGGGTTCACCTTGTGGCGGATACCCTCGTTAGAGCCATCATTCATATTTACAAAGAGTTCCTCCCAATCGTTGCCCAATGTCTTGGCATCAACGGCATAACCGTGGTTCTGAGAGGTGATGTAGCAATTGTTGGTTCCTACCATGCGCACAGGCTGGTTGTGTGAACGGTGACCATACTTCAACTTGTAGATAGTAGCACCGGCTGCCTTGGAAAGCAACTGGTTACCCATACAGATACCGCAGATAGGCTTGCGGCTCTGGCTGATCTGCTTGCGAATAATGTTTACTGCATCCTCGCACATATCTGGGTCACCAGGACCATTGGCCAGGAACAATCCGTCGAAGTCCATATCGGTGTAATCGTAATTCCATGGCACACGGATCACCTCTACGCCTCTGTTGATGAGGCAACGGATGATGTTTGCCTTCACACCGCAGTCAACGAGAACCACCTTCTTGCCGGCACCCTCGTTATAACGGATAATCTCCTTGCAGCTTACCTGGTCAACAAAGTTTACACCCTCATAGTTAGCCTCAGGAATGTTGTCTGGTTCATCATCAAAGAGAATCTTACCCATCATCACACCATGCTCACGAAGCACCTTAGTCAACTCACGGGTGTCGATGCCTGTGATTCCTGGCACCTTTTCGCGCTTCAACCAGTCGGCAAGACTCTCCACTGCATTCCAGTGGCTGTACTGCTCGCTGTAATCATTCACTATGATGGCAGAAGCATAAATCTTGTCACTCTCCATGAAGGTTGGCAAACCATTCTCCTCAAAAGTAAATGGTGGCACACCATAGTTGCCCACGAGAGGGAATGTAAGTGTCATCAACTGACCGGCGTAAGAAGGGTCGGTCAAACTCTCTGGATATCCCATCATGGCTGTGTTGAACACAACCTCACCCGCTACAGGAGCATCATATCCAAAAGATTTGCCATGGAACTTGGTTCCATCGCTCAAAACTAAGGTTACTTTTTTCATATCTGACATTTGATTCTTTTATTTCATACTTATAAGAGCAAATGAATTCTTCACTCTTCGTTCTTCTCTATTCACTTATTTATGATAAACGTTTTCGATGTAGTTTACAAACGACTGGTTGCAGAGCTTCGTGCCGCCTGGAGTTGGATAATGACCGGTGAAATACCAGTCACCCTTGTGGTTTGGAATCGCCTCGCGCAAGCCCTCGATGCTCTGGAATACAAGCTGGATAGGAGTGGTCATGCCCTCTGGGCGAAGCATCTCAACAATCTTCTCGTTGATTTCCTCGGTGCTGAATGGCTTGTAGATGGAGCGTACCGGATTGATCTGCTCCTCCTTTGGCTTTGCCAATTCTGCCTTGCAAGCCTCATAGGTCTGCTCGATAAGGTCTTCCATCTTGCGCTCTTTCAAAAGCTGGATGGCAGCACGGAACACGCAGAACTCTTCCAGTCTTGCCATATCGATGCCGTAGTAATCCGGATATCGGATCTGAGGGGCACTGGAAACCACTACAATCTTCTTAGGATGCAGACGGTCGAGGATGCGGAGAATACTCTCCTTCAGGGTAGTACCACGCACGATACTATCATCGATAATGACAAGATTATCCACATTCGGCTCGATGCTTCCGTAGGTTACATCATACACATGGCTCGCCAGGTCGTTACGACTGTTGCCCTCGGTGATGAAGGTACGGAGTTTGATATCCTTCCATGCTATCTTTTCTGAGCGGACGAAGTCGCCGAGGATTTCGTATAATTCTTCTTTTGATGGAACATGGTCGAGGTTGGCAATCTGCTCAATCTTGGTCTCATTAAGATACTTCTTGAAACCGCTCAACATGCCATAGTAAGCCACCTCGGCAGTGTTCGGGATATAGCTGAACACGGTGTGGTCTACATCATAATCCACAGCCTTCAGGATAGGCTGGGTCAACTGCTCGCCCAACTGCTTACGCTCCTTATAGATATCCTTGTCGGAACCACGACTGAAGTAGATGCGCTCGAATGAGCAGGCTGAATCGCCCTTCTGCTCCATGATGCGCTCGATGCTGCACTCTCCGTTCTTCTTCACGAGAAGCGCCGTGCCCGGCATCAGTTCCTGCACTTCCTCTGCCTCCAGGTCGAAGGTGGTCTGGAGTACAGGGCGCTCGCTGGCTACTACCACGATTTCATCGTTCTTGTAATAGAACGCAGGACGGATGCCCCAAGGGTCGCGCATAGAGAACATTTCACCCGAACCGGTGATACCGCAAACCACATAACCGCCATCAAAGTTCTTCATCGTGGTCTTGAGTACATTGCTCATCTTCACGTGGTCTTCTATATAGTTGGTGATATCGGTATTCTGCATCTCCATCGCCTTTGCAGCTACGAAGTTGCGCTCCACCTCTCTGTCCAGACGGTGGCCCATCAGTTCAAGCATGATGTAGGTGTCGCTGTAGATGCGAGGACTCTGGCCCTGCTTGGTAAGTTCCTCGAAGATTTCATCTACGTTGGTCATGTTGAAGTTACCACAAAGGCAGAGGTTCTTCGCCTTCCAGTTGTTACGTCGCAGGAATGGGTGCACATACTGAATGCCACTCTTTCCGGTGGTACTGTAGCGCAGGTGTCCCATATAAAGTTCGCCTGCAAAAGGCAGTTCCTCTTTAGCGAACTTTGCATCAGCAAGCTGCTCGGGAGTCAGGCTCTTGAAGTTGGCATTCGCCTTGCCGAAGATTTCGGTCACGGCATTCTTGCCCTCTGCACGCTCACGGAACATATACTCATGACCAGGCTTACCGCCCAGTTTGACACAAGCCATACCAGCACCCTCCTGGCCACGGTTGTGCTGCTTCTCCATCATCAGATAGAGTTTGTTGAGTGCGTACATCCAAGTACCATACTTCTGCTGGTAATACTCCAGTGGCTTGAGCAATCTGATCATTGCTACACCACACTCATGTTTCAATGGTTCCATCTCTCTATTATCCTTATCTTATTTAGTTAAATTTGAATATACCTATCCGAGGGATCCCCCTCCAAAAAAAGGGAAACGTCAAGAAATGACGAATCCCTTTATATATTATTCTACAGTAACTGACTTGGCCAAGTTTCTAGGTTGGTCAACGTCCTTGCCCTTACATACAGCTACATGGTAAGCCAAGAGCTGCAAAGGAATGGTAGCCAATAATGGCTCCAGGCACTCCAAGGTCTCAGGGAGTTCAATCACTTCGTCGGCAATCTTAGAGATGGTTTCGTCGCCATTGCTGACAATAGCAATAACACGACCCTGACGGGCTTTAATCTCCTGGATATTAGACAAGACCTTCTCGTACATGAAGTTGTGGGTAGCAATAACTACCACTGGCATATCGCTGTCAATCAATGCGATAGGACCATGCTTCATCTCCGCTGCAGGATAACCCTCAGCGTGGATGTAGCTAATCTCCTTCAACTTCAATGCACCCTCAAGGGCCACAGGATACTGGAATCCACGGCCCAGATAGATGAAATTGCGAGCGTATGTAAACGTACGGCTCAAGTCAGCTATCTTATTGTTGAGCTTCAACACTTCCTTCATCTTGGCAGGAATGTTCCAAAGCTGTTCTGTAATCTTCTGATATTCATTTTCGCTGATGGTTCCCCTCTCCTTACCGATGGCAAGTGCCAGGAGGATAAGGACGGTAACCTGACCAGTGAACGCCTTGGTAGAGGCAACACCAATCTCCGGACCTACGTGAATATAGGTACCTGTATCTGTCTCCCGTGCGATGGAAGAACCGATGGAGTTACAGATACCATAGATAAACGCACCGCTCTCCTTGGCAAGCTTGATGGCAGCCAGGGTATCAGCGGTTTCACCACTTTGGGAAATGGCGATGACAACATCGTCCTTCGTTACCACAGGATTGCGATAACGGAACTCTGATGCATATTCCACTTCCACAGGGATGCGGCAATAGTTCTCTATCATCTGCTTGCCGATAAGTCCGGCATGCCATGATGTACCACAAGCCACGATGATGATTCGCTTGGCATTGAGAAGCTGCTGGCGATGGTCGGTAATGGAGCTGAGCACGACACCCATCTCAGTCTCCTTCTTGCTGGTTGTATCGTCGCCATCAGTCATTACGCGAGTTTCCACTGTGCGGCTAACTACACGACCACGCATACAGTTACGAAGGCACTCTGGCTGCTCAAAAATTTCCTTCAACATAAAGTGAGGGAAACCGCCCTTCTCTATCTGACCGAGATCAATGTCTACGGTCTGTACCTCAGGGTTGAGTTTAACGTTCTGGATGTTCACCACCTGCAATTCCTCACCGAGGCGCATCACAGCGATGTTACCATCCTCCAGATAAACCACCTTATCTGTATATTCGATGATAGGACTGGCATCAGAACCGAGATAAAACTCACCATCCTTTCCGATACCTACAACCAACGGACTCTGCTTACGGGCAGCAATGATCTGATTAGGGTTACGCTTATCAAGAATAGCGATAGCGTAGGCTCCGATTACCTGACGGAGAGCCACCTGAACGGCAGTCAGCAAGTCGAGATTTTTCTTTATCTGAATATATTCAATCAGCTGAACGAGAACCTCAGTATCCGTCTCGCTCTTAAACTCTACTCCCTTAGCAATGAGATTCTTCTTGATATCGGCATAGTTTTCTATGATTCCATTATGAATCATGGCAAGGTTCTTGCTAGAGGAATAATGCGGGTGAGCATTTACAGCTGAAGGCTCTCCATGGGTAGCCCAACGAGTATGAGCAATACCCACATGTCCCGAAATATCCTTATCAGAGCAGAACGCTTCAAGATCTGCCACCTTACCCTTTGCTTTGTAAACGTTCAAAGCACCATCATTACTGATAAGAGCCACGCCTGCACTATCGTATCCACGATATTCCAAACGCTTTAAGCCTTTGATAAGAGCAGGATAAGCCTCACCCTTACCTAAATATCCTACAATGCCACACATATATATATTATTATTTTTGTAGTATCCTGATTTTACTCCCTTCTATTACCTGCTATCGCAAGATATTGACAATCAATGATGCGATAGAAATCAATGTACCAACGGCAGAGAACCACAATGTAGTAGATGAACCGATAGATGAGTTTTGAGCTTTCACCTTATTTGGTTCTACATAGATAATATCATTCTGCTGCAGATAATAGAATGGTGAATTAATGATATTTGCATCATTCAAGTTCATACGATAGGTATGCTTCTCTCCTGCTGCATCCTGACGAATCAGCAACACATTGTCGCGCTTACCATAGATAGTAAGGTCGCCTGCCTGAGCCAAAGCCTCGAGAATACTCATTTTCTCCTGAGGTACTGAAATGATGCCCGGCTTGGTAACTTCACCTAATACAGAAACATGATAACTTGCCATACGAACTGTAACGATTGGATTTTCCTTTACTGCCAAGTAAGGCTTTACCTTTTTCTTGATAAGATCTTCTGCCTGTTTCTTGGTCAAACCACCTACATGCAATGTTCCAACAACAGGAAACTCGATGTTACCGGAATTGTCAACCAGATAACCTTGCAAAGAACCAGTACCAGAACTCAACTGCCCGCTGTTTCCCAAAGTTTGAGAAACAGAAAGGTTGAAAGGCATGGCAGCCTTTGGATCTGTCGTAATCACGGTAATGGTAAGTTCGTCCTTAGGCATAATCTTAGCTTCATAAAGCATTCTTGAAGCAGCCAAACTGATAGAATCTGCATTTTGGAAATAAGCTACATTCTTAGTACTTCCACAACTGCCAAGTACTAAGAGCATAGTCAAAGCGACTAAAACTGAACTAACGAGTTTTTTCATTTTCTAAAATTTTCGTTTTAAAATATTGGTGCAAAATTACGGTATTTTTTTGAATACTGCAAATTTTTGCACCAATAATTCTATTTACGTCTATTTTTTTTTGAAATAATAGCCTTTTTTACTTATCTTCGATACCATTTGATGGCAAATTAAAGCTATAACTGTTATCGAAAATCTTCTTCACTTTATTAATCTCAACGAAGGTTGTGCCTCCACCCTCTCCAAAGCTACCGCTCAGATAAGCAATCTTATCCTCCTCACCTAAGTAGCCTTTCTGGCGAAGCATACGTACCGCTGCGGTAAACATAGCCTTGGTAGAAACCTGATCCTTCTGATGAATTGGAATAATACCATAGCTCAGATTCAACCAGCGCTGGAGTTTTTCCTTATAGCAGATTGCCAATACCGGATTTGGACCACGGAAGGCTGCCAGGTCGCGTGCAGTCTGACCGGTCTCGCCATCGGTAATAATACCAGCAACCCCCAACTTCTTTGTAGCCTCAATGGCAGCATGAGCCAGGAAGAGTTTCTGGTCAATCTTACCATCTTCCATTGGATCAATATCATTCAGTGGAGACTTATCCTTCTCTGCCTGCTCAGCAATACGGGCCATGGTCTGCACAGCTTCTACAGGATACTTACCGCTTGCTGTCTCACCAGAAAGCATCAGCGCATCGGTGCGATAGAAGATAGCATTGGCAATATCAGTTACCTCAGCACGGGTAGGACGTGGATTTTTAATCATGGTATGCAACATCTGTGTTGCTACGATTACCGGTTTCTGCGCCTTCACACACTTAGAGATGATGCGGCGCTGGATGCCTGGAATTCTCTCGATTGGCACCTCGATACCCAGGTCACCACGGGCAACCATGATACCATAGCAGGCATCAATAATCTCGTCAATATTATCAACACCTTCCTGATTTTCAATCTTAGAGATAATCTTGATATCACTGTTGTGAGCGTCCAAGATATCCTGAACTGCCTTCACATCGGCTGCATTGCGCACAAAAGAGTGAGCGATGAAATCAATATCCAACTCGATAGCGAGTTCAATATTTCGGCGGTCTTTCTCTGTCAGTGCAGGCAGGTCGATATGCTCTCCCGGCACATTCACGCTCTTGTGAGCCCCGAGCACTCCCTCGTTCTGAACCTCGGCAACCAGCATAGGACCCTGGCTGTCGATAATCTTCATATCGAGTTCACCATCATCGAAGAGCAAATCATCACCTACCTTAACATCGGCTGCGATGTCAGGATAGCTCACATTCACAATATCATGAGAAGACTCCATTTCCGGACGTCCAAAGATTTTCACTACATCACCAACATTGTAGTGGATAGGTTCCTTCACACCTGTAGTTCGCACCTCAGGACCTTTGGTATCAATCATAATACCAATATGTGGAGACACGGCTCTTACATTCTTTACGATGGTGCGTATACCCTCTTCTGTGGCATGAGCAGTATTCATACGAACAACGTTCATACCGGCGAAAAACAGTTTTCGGATAAAATCCTGATCACATCTACGATCACTGATGGAAGCGACAATCTTTGTTTGTTTCATATTTGTAATTTACCTTATTGAAATTTCAATGTTTGCGGTATTTCTACCATATTTCTTAAATTGCGTGCAAAGATACAAAGAATTTCTGAAATAAAAAACATCTGAAATACAAAATATATATAAAATATTAAGTTACTTTCAAATTGAAAGCGCATAAAACAGAAAATCTAGCCAATGGGACACTTCTCGTTCCCATTGACTAGATAACAAATCTATTAATCCCGTTGAAAAACAGGATTTTTAATGATCAATTCTAAATTAAATATCCAAGTCTGGCGCCTTCTCAGCTCCTGCTGCTGCCTCAAACTTAGGCATCACATTGAAATTGAAGAGGCCGGCGATAAGGGCACTAGGCATTTTTCTAACCGTCTGGTTATAGTTCTGAACGGCTTCATTATACTTGCGGCGTGCCTCACTGATACGGTTTTCCGTACCCTCTTCCTGAACCTGAAGAGCCTTGAAGTTCTCGCTGGCTTTCAACTCAGGATATTTCTCGGCTACTACCATCAGTTTGGAGAATGCATTCGCCAACTCACCCTGTGCAGCAGCATATTTCTTCAGGCTAGCCTCAGTAAGATTATTGGCATCCAGCTTTACCTGACCAACAGCAGCACGAGCCTTGGTCACCTCGGCAAAGGTTTCTTTTTCATGCTTGGCATAAGCCTTTACAATCTTAGCCAACTGTGGCATCATATCAGCACGACGCTGATACTGAGTCTGAACATTAGCCAACTCTGTGGTAGCCAACTCCTGTTTCTCTACCAATCCGTTATAACCACTGAACATCCATAGTACCAGCACAACTACGATGCCCAGAATAATCCAGCTTTTCTTTATACCTCTCTTTGCCGGTTGCATGTTTGAATTCATTGTCTGTTCCATTGTCATTATTATTAATTATTAATTCTAAACTATAAACTATTAACTATCAAAGGCATCACCATCCTCCGCCAGAGCCACCTCCGCTAAAGGTACCTCCGCCAAAAGAACCGCCCGAGAAACCGCCGCCGGAAGAACCGCCACCTCCCATAAAGAAAGGAGGTATCCAGTCATCGTCATTGTTTCTCCTACGAGACTGGTTTCTCTGATTGCTCTTCGGTCTTGGCTTCACAATGCCGAGCATCTCCAGAATATACCTGATAAACAGATAGATAGGAACACCGAAGAAGATAAGGAACAGGATAATGACCAGGAACCAGTCCTCTTCGTCATTAACCGAACCTTCATCAACATCCACAATTCCCGTCCGTCCACTTTTCACCTTATTATATATAGCACGGCTCACAGATGCTACCGCCTCGCCCGGATTGCCTTCACGCATATACTTCACGATGCAAGCCCGGGCAATATCATCGCAGTCCACATCGGTCAACTCCCCCTCCAGTCCACTTCCTGGAGCAATAAAGTACTTATGGTCCTCCACCGCGATGACGATAACCAGTCCTCTCCGGCTCTTCTTGTAACCGATACCATATTGGTTGCCCACATCCTGCGCCATCCGAAAGGCATCCTGGTTGTCAACCTTTCCCACAATGATGAGCACATTCTGTACGCCACACTCCAACTTCAGTTTCTGAAGATAGAAATTGGCAGAATCCTTCTGAGCCTTATCAACATATCCATCCGGGTCGGAAACATATTGCGTAGAATCCCTGAGGAAAGGAATCGGTACATTTTTCGCCGTCCAGACCTCCCCAGCCGTCAACGCCAATGCATGAAAGGCAACCATCATCAAAGCAAAAAAATATCTCTTAAATCTCATAATTTCTCTATTTTGGTGCAAAAATACGCAATAAAAACCTTATATGCAAATACTTAGAGCATTATTTTTGCAAAAAAAGCCTTAAGTATTTTGTTATATCATAAAAAACTTGTATCTTTGCACACCGAAATAAAGATTAACAAGTAAAATTAGTAAAAAATAAAGAAATGACCAAAGCAGATATCATTAATGAGGTAGCTATCGCTACTGGTATGCCTAAAAAAGAAGTAGGTACTGTAGTAGAGGCTTTTATGGAAGAGGTTAAGAAGTGCCTCATCGAAAAGAAGGACAATGTATACTTGCGTGGCTTCGGCAGCTTCAACATCAAGCATCGTGCTGCTAAGACTGCCCGTAACATCTCTAAGAATACAACCATCACCATTCCAGCTCACGACTTACCAAGCTTCAAGCCATCAAAGAGCTTCATCGAGGAGATGCAGAACGCTCAGTAATACTGCTGGACAGGAAGAGAGAAATATCATTTTTTATAATAACAATATTTTAAAATTTTAAAATCATGCCAAACGGAAAGAAAAAGAAGGGCCACAAGATGGCTACTCACAAGCGTAAAAAAAGATTACGTAAGAACAGACATAAGAGCAAGTAAGCTAGCAGTGTAGCTAGTCTACTATAGCTCTCGGTCAGTTCGTGACTGAGGGGGTGTGTCAGTTCTGATATGGAATGACATACCCTTTTTTTGTATTAATTTAAAGTTAAAAGATTATTGAAGATATGACAAGCGAAGTTGTAATTGATGTCCAACAGAAAGACATCTCTATCGCACTCATGGAGGACAAGCAGCTGGTGGAATACCAGAACGAACCTCGTGAGGCATCGTTCTCTGTGGGCAACATCTACATCGCAAAGGTAAAAAAACTGATGCCGGGTCTTAACGCCTGCTTCGTGGATGTAGGTTATGAACGCGACGCCTTTCTTCATTATCTTGACCTAGGAAGTCATTTTAATTCCTACCAGAAGTACCTTAAACAAGTACAGAGCGACAGAAAGAAACTTTTCCCATTCTCTAAAGCCAGCAAAATGCCTGAATTGGAAAAGGACGGCAGCATACAGAATGTGCTCAAAGCAGGACAGGAAGTGCTGGTACAAATCGTAAAGGAACCAATCTCTACCAAGGGACCTCGACTCACAGGCGAAATCTCATTCGCGGGCCGATACCTGGTACTCATGCCATTCGGTGATAAAGTTTCTGTCTCGTCGAAAATTAAAAGCGGTGAAGAACGCTCCCGACTCAAACAACTCATTCACAGCATCAAACCAAAGAATTGCGGCGTTATCGTCCGCACTGTGGCTGAGGGTAAGAAGGTCGCTGAGCTCGATGCTGAGCTGAAAGTCCTGGTGAAGCGATGGGAGGATGCTATCGCCAAGGTACAGAAGACCCAGCAGCGCCCGCAACTTGCATTCGAGGAGACCGGAAGAGCCGTTGCTCTCTTGCGTGACTTGTTTAACCCATCTTACGAGAACATCTACGTGAACAACGAAGATGTAATGAACGAGGTGAAGAACTATGTTTCTCTAATAGCCCCTGAAAAGGCGGGCATAGTTAAGCTCTACACCGGTAAGGTGCCTATCTTCGACAATTTCAGCATTACCAAGCAGATTAAAGCTGGCTTTGGTCGTGTTGTTAACTACAAGCACGGTGCTTATCTCATCATCGAGCACACCGAGGCCTTGCACGTTGTCGATGTAAACAGTGGTAACAGAACTCGTGAGAAAGGTCAGGAAGCAAATGCACTGGATGTTAACCTCGGCGCTGCTGATGAGTTGGCAAGACAATTGCGCCTCCGAGATATGGGAGGTATCATTGTTGTCGACTTCATCGACATGAATCTTGCCGAAGACCGACAGCTGCTCTATGAACGCATGTGCAAGAACATGCAAAAGGACCGTGCCAAGCACAACATCCTGCCATTGAGCAAGTTCGGACTGATGCAGATTACACGCCAGCGTGTACGTCCGGCTATGGATGTGAATGTAGATGAAACCTGCCCTACCTGTTTCGGTACGGGCAAGATTAAGTCGAGCATCCTCTTTACCGACCAGTTGGAAAGAAAAATCGACCGCCTAGTCAACAAGATTGGCGTCAAGAAATTCACTTTGTATGTGAATCCTTACGTGGCTGCCTTCATCAACAAGGGCTTCATTTCCCTGAAGCGCAGATGGCAGTTTAAGTATGGTTTCGGCTTCAATGTGATTCCTTCACAGAAACTGGCATTCCTCCAGTACGAATTCTACGACAAGGACAACCAGTATCTGGACATGCAGGAAGAACAGGAAACAAAGTAAGTTTTTAATTATCAGAAAAAAGCTCCATTCGTATCAGTTTGCGAATGGAGCTTTTTTATTTTGGTTTTCTACACCTTATTATATATAGGGCATTTTAGTAATCTATCTCATTATTCACCATTTTCTCTGTGTCCCAAGGTGCAGGAGCACCGCCAAGATAACGATGGAACCAGTCGAGGTGCGCATTGTAATAGAGCGGCATAGACTTCAGGTTGCTTGGCCAGTGACCATCATACTTCAAGACTATCAGTCGAGAAGGAATGTTCAGGGTCTGCAAAGCTGTGAAATACTGCAAACTCTGGGTATATGGTACACGATAGTCCAGCTCGCCCGTCATCACGAGAGTTGGTGTTGAGAAGTTCTTGATGTATGAGGATGGCGACCACTTCTCGTAGAGATCGGAATTATAAGGCTGTCCCTCTAACTCAAAGTTAGGAAACCATACTTCCTCAGTACTGCCCCACATAGAGCGCAAGTCATATACGCCCATCATGGAAGCCAGACACTTGAATCGCTTGGTATGTCCCTGCAGCCAGTTCATCATGTAACCGCCATACGACCATCCCATCGCTCCCATCCTCGTGGAGTCAACATATTCCAGAGTTGCCATCTTATCGGTAACCTTCATCACATCCTCAAATACCTTTCCGCCCCAATCACCGGAAATGGCACGGGTGAAAGCCTGACCATATCCCGTAGAGCCATGAGGGTTAGGATAAGCCACCACATAACCGGCAGCAGGATAAACCTGCCAGTCGCCACGGAAGGAATTCATCCACTGCATCTGTGGTCCGCCATGCACATTGATGATAAGCGGATATTTCTTGCTGGCATCAAAGTTGTGTGGCTTCACGATGAATACCTGTACCTTGTCGCCACCAGCACCCTCTACCCAGATACTCTCAGATGGACGGATATCCACTTCATCCTCCAACTGCTGGTTGAGGAAGGTAATCTGCTGTTCCTTGCCGCTGGCTACAGGAGTTCCATTCCACTTCTTCATCTGCTGGCGATAGAGAGCCGATGGCTTGCCTGTCGTGCTATAGGTATAATATACCATACCTTTATTGTCGAAATCAAACTCCGAGATGGCCTTGCCCGTCAATACCGGCGAGATGGTTTTTCTGGCTATATCGAGCTTGTAGAGCGGCTGAGCGCCCTGTACCTGACCGAGGAAGAAGATACTCTTGCTGTCGGGAGCCCATTTGTAATCATCTACCCAGTTGTCAAACTTCTCTGTCAGGATGGTAGACTTCTTTGCAGCCCGGTCGTAGATAGCAAGACGGAAGCGATCTGACTCATAACCAGGTACTTGCTGCAAGCGGTAAGCGATATACTTGCCGTCAGGCGAATAGGCTGGAGTACCATCCCAAGCCTTGTTCTCCTTCGTGATGCAGACCGGTTCTCCCCCATTCACAGATACCGTCCACAGGTCGGCATTGGTGCTAGCCTCCTGATGCTCATCATGATTGGATACGAAACAGATCTCCTTGCTGTCAGGAGAGAATTGATAGGTGATTCCACCCCCAACCACGAATATCAGCGAATAATTACCCGGAGTCAGATCCTTGTAAGTCTTCGTCTGTGTGTCGAAAAGGATAAGGTGATTGCATCTGCCATCATTATAGCTCGTCCAATGACGGTAGAGCAACTTGTCGGCGATATGCGCCTGTACAGGTCCCTGCTCCTTTTTCTCCATCCGGGCCTTGTTAGCCTTGGCATCAGCTCCTAGGTCGGGATATACTTCTGCAGTAAAGGCAATGTATCGCTCATCCGGAGAGATGACAGGACTACCGATACCCAACTCATAATCAGTTACCTGTTCCGTCTCGCAGGTAGTCAGATCCATGCGAAAGATCTGAGCCGTCCCTTTCTCATAATTAGTAAAGAAGATACTCTTTCCATCCTTGCTCCATACGGCAGAACTGCTCTTTCCATCCTCGGTAAGAGCCTTGGCGTGAGAGCCATCCGCATTCATGATGTAGATATCGGAGCCAGACTTCTGGTTCTTCAGGTCAGAAGAACTGGCGGTATAGCAAACCGTCTTACCATCAGGCGAAAGGCTCACCGAAGATACGCCCTTCACCCTGTACAAATCCTCGATGGTAAACGCTCTTTTCTGAGCGTTTGCCGAAAGCAGCGTCATCACGACTGCTGCCGAAAACATCAATCTCTTGTTCATATAACCTATAAATATTTATTTTTCAGATGCAAAAGTAACAATTATTTTTGGATTTTCTGCAACCTTTTCACTACTTTTATCGTCTAAGCTATAAATAACATTGATAATAACATAAAAAAGAAAGGAAAAGATTATGATTTTAAGTACCACTCCAACCATAGAAGGCCACCCTATCCGTGAATACCGTGGCGTAGTAACCGGCGAAACCATCATCGGTACCAACTTTGTAAAGGATTTCTTTGCCAGTGTCCGTGATGTAATCGGCGGCAGAAGCGGTTCTTACGAAAGCACCCTCCGCGAGGCTAAGGATACAGCCCTCAGAGAGATGGCCGACCGTGCCGCATCCCTGGGCTGCAACGCCATCGTGGGCATCGACCTGGATTACGAAACCGTAGGAAAAAGCGGCTCCATGCTGATGGTAACATGCAGCGGAACGGCGGTGATTATCTAAGTTCTGCGACTGTACAAAAGAACAAAACATGCTTGAAATGGGGCGGTAACTGCCTAAAAAAATCGAGTTACCGTCCCTGTTCAGTTATATTTTTATCTATATAGTGTGGTGACATACACCTGATGAAGGTCACCAACTTTCTTCTATTTCATTTATTCTATCACCCAATCCTCTATACTTCGCTGGTTTTCCGAGAAGTTAATACCCACTTTCACAACCTTTCTCCCATCATCGGCAAAAGCCTTGGCATAGTTCTTATCGCTGATTTGCGCCATGGCGATGTCGGCAGACTTCTTATATTTCAACTCAAAGATAAAGATACTCTTATCCGTCTTGAGCACAAGGTCTATTCTTCCATCCGAAGTGGTATGCTCCACCTTCACATCTTCGCCAAGCATGGTGAAGATGGTGAATATCACGGCTTGATAGTGACGCTCATTATTGTTGATAATCGTATATGGGAACTTATCATAGAATGCCTTCAAATGAGGCATAAAAGCTTCCATGTCATCATTGATGAGCACATTCTTGGAATAAGCATACACGATGGCATCATATCTGTTCATGTCTTGCGCAGAATAATACCTGACGAGACTTTCCGAGAAACCTTGTCTTACTTCTTGATCTGGGAAACAGAGATGATACAACTTGCCTTTCTTCTCATATCCTTTAATGGTAAGGTAGCCACTTTGGAAAAGGACAGGAATAGGATCAGCAAGCTTTTCCGTAGGTGTATCAAAACGTGATGCCTGTATCCACAGATCGTCCAGATTGAGCATATCCAAATTCTTCTGCTGCAACAACTCCACCAGAAACGTAGGCGTACCAGATGTAAACCAATAGCTATTAAACTCCTTATCATCCAAAGCATTGATAATGCTGTAAGGATTGAAGATATCCTCGCTATTGATACTGAAATGGTAGCCATCATAATGCTGCTTGAGTTGCTGCAAGGTCTCCTCATAAGTGAGTCCATTATGCTCAGCCATCTCCTCGATACCCTCACGGAAATACTGAGTCAATTCACTCTTGGTTATACCACAACAGCTACTGTATTCATCCTTCAACGTGAGAATCTTGAGATTGTTCAATTCACTAAAGATGCTGAGCTGACTAAACTTGGAGATGCCTGTGATGAATACAAAGCGGATGTTTCCCTCTTGCTGCTTCAAGGGGCTGAAGAAATCTCGCATGATATTGCGGATGGTTTTCTGCAAGTCTTCGTCACTTACAGAATCATGCATTGGAGCGTCATATTCATCGATGAGAACGACTGCTTGTTTACCTGTTTGAGCAGCTGCTGCAAGCAAGATGTTCTTAAGACGACCTCCAAAAGACTTCTCATCTATTGGATTAACTTTTAAACCATATTTTTTCTCTTCCACTTCTAGTATTCCGTTTAGAATTGAATATGTATTCTCCAAACTATAATACTTACCACAGCTCAGATCCAGGTGGATGACAGGATATGCCGTCCACTCCTTCTCCATCTGTTCGATGGCAAGTCCCTTAAACAGTTCTTTCTTACCTTCAAAGTAGGCCTTGAGAGTAGATACAAACAAGGATTTTCCGAATCGACGTGGGCGACTCAGAAAATGAAACTTGGCATAATGAGCCAACTGATAGACGATAGCCGTCTTGTCAGCATAGAAGTAATTCCCCTTCACGATTTCGGAGAACGTTTGTATTCCCAAAGGATATCTCTTTGAAGCCATAATCTTACTCTTAATAATTAATGTACAAAGATACAGATAATATTTCAGAAAACAAGCATTTTTCTGATTATTAACAATATATCACTGCAAAAATAGAACCGCAATTCAACAAAACATGCTTGAAACGGGGCGGTAACGGCCTTAAAAAACGACCCGCACATTTGAGCATCGTTGAGAGGCTTGGCGGGTTCTCGTGCTGCAAAGATACGAATAATCTTTGATAATACAAACTTTTGAGCAAGAAAAAACAGCCAACCTTCAATAGCATATTTGAAAGTTGGCTGTTTTTCATTTATAATGTTTCCTGCAAGTTTTTACTAGGCATAAGCTTACTTGTATTTTATCTATAAAGTTATCTCCATAGGGGCTCGGAAATCCAATTTTCAGGGAATCCCATTGCTGCAGGATCTACCTGTGGATAAGAAACGAGTAAGGATTTGAGCTCATTCTTGAAGTCCAATCCATATCCCATAGAATCAAGCCAATATGCAATACAACAGGCTATAGCATATACTTTGTTCGCATCAACACCTTCTATGTTCACCCATGCACCACGCAAAGAGGCATTCATTTGTGGAGCATTGGAGAGATAACGATTCCAAAGTCGTGAGTGATGAGCGCAACAGTTTCTTAGGACAGTTACACTACGCATCCAACTTTCCAACACCTCATGCTGTGGAAGATTGAACTGACGAGCTACACGCTTCTTCAACTTCTTGTCACCGAAATTGTAATAGAGTTTTGAAAGCGTACCGAAAGATGCCAGTTCAAGCGTTTTCCATGCAGGAGGGAATATCGGCTTGTCATAGTTGCGCCTATGTTCCTTGATAAAGTCCTCTTTACAACGCTGAAGCTCTCGATCTATGGAGTTCATATTCTCAATAAACTTGTGCTCATCGTCAGCAAGGCTTGTATCAAAGAACCAAAATGGTCCATGTGCCAAAGAGAACTCTTGTATAATCTTTGTGCGCAAAGCAATCTCTAATCGTTGAACAGCCTTGAACATCAAATCTCTCAACTCTATATCAAAGTTATAGAGAGCTACGGCATCTTCAAATCTACTATTAGGCTTAAACTGATGTGTAGTTTTGTCTTCCTCCATAGGACGAAGGTATTGAACAAAACGAAAATAGCTGACCTCACCAAGAAATTTTTCAGCCTTGGATGAATCAGCAATATTTAAGCCTCTACTTTTTAGTAGTTCTATTTGTTCCGAAATAGAAAGAGCCTGCTTAGTGTATAATCTTAATGTACCCATAAAAAGCAAAAGACCCGCCCTGGTTCGCTGTTCAAATGGGAAGCGTGGCGGATTCTGTTGCTGCAAAGATACAAATAATTATTGATAATACAAACTTTTGAGCAAGAAAATTCGCGCAAAAGTAGATTTCTTTGACATATTTATATTTAATAGTGTTAAATCAGACCATAAAATCACATTTTATCTGTCAAATAAAACATTTTCCGAAATAGAATTGTTACCTTTGCAACGTCTATCCCTATACCGGAAGCCTCGATGTGAAATTAATTTCGTATCATTTGCAAACGAAATTCCAAGGTGGACGACGATGGAGTATTTTACGTATAAGGATACAAGGGTCGAGTTGAAATACTTTGTAACCTTTACTCAACTTTTAGACTTTACAGACTACCAGAGTCTATTTCAAGAAAATAGGGAACGTTATGAAATATCAACGCTCCCTATTTTTGTATATCAATACCCTGGGTTTTGAGTCATATTTGGATTCATATTTATTTCATTTTGAGGAATAGGTAAAAGCAACTGATATTTTTCTAATCCGAGTTCTTTTATCGCCAAACCATTCCTTTTCAAGAAAGCAAAATAGTCTTGCAATTTAAGAGACTTCCTCAGTTGTTTAATTCCTTCAACAGAAACACTTGTTCCGGAAATACCATTCACATTATCTACTTCTGAAATATATTTTGAAGCCTTTGCATTATTACCCAAGTGAATTTCGCATTCAGCATATAAAAGCTTGACGTCCGTAGTAGTCATAATAGGCACTACATCTTCAGGACTTCCATCTACATATACTCTAGAGGCTCTTGACTCATTGCCAACCATCAAAGCCAATATCAAATCTTTGTTTTCAGATGTATATTTTGTTGGAACTTTTTCTATAGGATATATGCTTTTATCAACAACTTTTTGGAGTAAATTACTAGCTGCAGCCCATTTTTGCTGGTACATATATACTTTCGCCAAAAGAATACGAGCTACATCCTTCGATACGAACAGAGCATCATTGGCGTTGGTTGCAAAAGCTACACATTTCTTTTCATCCAAATTTCTTATTGCTTCTACCAGTTCTTCTTCCAGCATTTGTAGAATACTAGATTCGGATGTTCTTGAAGGATCTGCATAACTTTCAAAACCTGCATTAGGCACCACAACTACACCACCCCACCAAATCAACATTTGATAGTAGCACAAATCTCGATAAACATTCAGATAAGGAGAATATACTGCCCTATACATGGCATCTGCTCTATACAACATTGCAATTCTATTCAGCGCTTGATATGAGTACCTCCAACAATTATTGATATTCGGTTCACTGCTACTAATAGGAGCAACAAAATGAGGATCATTTATTATCTTTGTATAACGATAATTCATCTGAGCCTCAAGGGTTACAGCATTTGCCAATCTCTCCATTAATCCGGAAACCAATCTGATGCCATCACTTCCGAGTCGAGGCACTATGATTTCTGCATTAGGATTAGCTTGCTGAGTTAAGTTCAAACTAGCCACTACATTACCCATACCATCATATAAAGGAATTGAAACTGCTTGTTCCTTTCTAAAAGAGGCAGCCTTTACAACCACCTTTAAGATATTATTATTCAATTCTTTAGTATAGTTGATACAAGGTTCACTTCCGGTCTCATAAATTTCCATTCCCGAAACAGAAGTCGAATTATCGTATATATCATCACCAGGAATACTTGGTCGCTCTAAGTAAACAGGTACAGTTGTATTTACCTTTACCTCATAGCTTCCACCTTCCATAGGTACATTGATATTATTTGTTTCCAAACGGACAGGATGATTTTCAGGCGCAATTTCATTTCCTGCGGTTCCATCTCCATCCCAATCGAAATAATAGATAAGATTCTTAACGGCAACCTCTTTACCCATCTCTTGATAGCGTTTCTTGATATTCTCTGCTATTTGAGGCAATTTGCTTTCCAAAGAGAACATATCTTTACGAATTTGTAGTTTGGTAGTTTCTGAGAAATTACCATCCTCAGCAAACTCTTCTGAAAGTTGAGATAAATACTCAGTAATTTGTGCTTCAGAACGATTGTACAGAATTAAAGATGACACGGCAATAAGAGCAGCAGCTTCATCAGTACCAGAAGTAATCGAGAAATGATTAACATCAGTCTTAGCATACTTTTCGAGGCCAAAAGTCTTGAGGACTTCTTCTTGTGCCTGATTGTTTGCTTCCTTAAATGACTTACCATCCTTAGCTACCAAATCCATAACTCTCTGATACTTAAGATGTGAAAGAATATTCAAATTCACATCAGCTGCATTTTGAAGATTAGCAACAGCATTTAAAGCCAAAGTTCCTTTAGAAAGTTCGCCAGTTACTTCATTAAAATAATATCCAGAAGCAGACAATTTTACATAGGGAGACTTTAACAATTTAGATCCAAAAGTAAAAGTACCCTCATTACCTGTAATCGTAGAAGTAAAAGATTCACCTGTTTCATCTAGTTCAGCATCTAAAGGCTGCATTTGAATGGCTGTACCTCTAACAAAAGGACCTTTTTCTACTTTACCACCTACATTAAAATTAGTAGGAGTGTAACCATCCAGGTCGTCATTACTAGAACAAGACTGTAGCATTGCCATCATTCCTATGGTAACAACCACAACGGCTTTCTTTAAAATTACTTTCATAATCTCATTATTTATTAGTTAAACTTTCATATACAAGAAGCGTGGTCTACATATACCACACCTAACTTTGGAGGTCCTGAGAAAACCCTGAGATACAGATATAGTAATAGTAGCCCACGCTATGCGTGAGAACCACTATGCTACCATTGTATCTCTTTTTGAAAATTTCTCAGGTTTCCAAAGTTACAAGATAAGCATAACGCCTCTTTATATTCTAATATGTCTTGGAGATGGCATACACCAAATCCGCTTCAAAATTACAAAACTTTCCCGACATAGCCACAAGTTTTGGGGGAAAATTTGCATATAAGCCTCACTTTTCTTTCCTTTTTTCTATTTTTAATCACTTTTCTTCTATCTCACCAGATATTTCGCGACCAAATCTCTAAGCATCGACTCCGGAAGATTAGATACTCCCGACTCTTGAATCAAAGCATATTCTGGCTTATTCTTTCCGATAATAAACTTACAGTCTCGCCCATCTATGCTTGCATACAAATGGAAGTTGGCTTTGTAAGCCTGCTCTATGCGAACATCAGTACAACTTTTGCCATCTATCTCAAAAGAAGCAGAACTGTTGTCTTTATCCTCCAACCCCCATGATACGAGATGAGCATTTATCGCTGACTCTATGGAACTGATCCACCTGTCATCGTTTTGTATGACGTATTCTCTGCGCTTTCTTCTCATCCTTTCTCATCAGATAAGGTGAAGGGGGTAGTTCTGGAAGCACATCATTGATGGCATCAATCTGACCCACCACCTTCAGCAAGAGGAGAAAAGTGGAAAGCGAAAGATAGCCCGCTGTACCATTCTCAAACTTGTGGATGGTGGTCAAACCAAGCCCCGTAAGCTCGGCAACCTCCTTCTGGGTGAGAGCCGCTTACAAATGACGCAGATTCGCCCATCCCTTTATCCTCGCACATAAATGTTTTTTCTTGAAAAAAGTCTCAAAGTATCATTATTTACAAATATATCACTGATACATAATGAATTACAAAATGATACTTCCAAATATATTTACAAAGAAGTATCATAGAAGTATCATGAATTCCATAGAAGTATCATTAAATCACCATGATGCATCAAAAGAAAACACGAAATTATAGTCAACTAAATATAGAAAAACTACAATTTGCTTGCTCAAAATAATGCCCAAAATTTACCCCATAAAATGGGCGTTCAATGCCCGCAGTACGGGCAATGAGTACCCAACACTTGGTCTATCGATGCCCGTCACTTGATCCCTTAGTGACCGTGTGACGGGCACTAAGAGACCAGCCAATGTGCTTACTTTCCTAACTACTCTATAAAACTGAAATACTAGACATTTCTTAGTTTTTATGCCTGTATTTCTAGACATAAATCCTCAAAAAAGGCTTTTTTGCAAGCAACTTACCTGAGTTTTATGATACTTCTATTGAATTTATGATACTTCTATGATACTTTTTGTAAAATAAACAGAAAAGTATCATTTTTATAAACCACTATATATCAACCATATATAGCATTTTTAAACACGAATAATAAGACTTTGAGACTTTTTCAAGAAAAAAAACTTTTTATGTGCGCGAAAGAAAGAAGAAAGGAAGCGATGATGATACAAGAAAAAAGCAGCAATGGCTACTACTCCATTGCTGCTTATTTTATATTTTACTGAACAATCTTGAAGCGGATACGCAAAGAATGCGCATGCTCATCCCAATTGGTACCAAGCAATACGAACTTGCCAATCTGGGCGGTAGAACGGACATGCTTGCCAATACATGGACAAACATCATAATCACCTATACGAACCAGACGCAAGGTCTCGCTCGCATCATCCGGCAGACGGTCTAACTTGACGTTAGCTGGAATGTGATCACGATCTACGAACTCGTAAGTTACTGGCATATCAAGCTCTATCAGGCGATTCATCTCCGTCTCAATCTCCTTCTCCTCCTGGCGGGTAGGCTTATGATCGACTACGAAGGTCATCTTACTCTTCTTGCGCTCTACATGGGCATTCTTGCTACGCTCGCAACCAAACATACGAACCATCAACTGGTTTAGCAGATGCTCAGCCGTATGAGCAGGAGGGAACTCCTCCTTATGATGCTCATTCAATATAATATCACTTTCCTCCATCTTGACATTGAATTTATAGATTCTTACTCCGTTAGCATCCATGGATATCGGGAATACGCCATCTTTTTTCAGTTCAACCTTCTTCTTACCTCCCGAGAACAGTTCGGTAACGAGAACCTCCTCTTCAGTGATTTGGAAGAAATCGAAAGCATGACCAGGAATACATACCTGAAGCTGGCGAGCCTCCTGGGCAAAGTTGAGCACGATGAGCATCACCTCCTGATCCTTCTTGCGAAGGAAGGCAAAATTGGTACGTGGATCAAAGCCCTCTGAACCAGGATTCACATACATCAGGTCGAAAGTATCACCTTCTCGAAGCGCCTTTTCTTCATTGGCAAGACGAAGAAGTTGACGATAGGTAGCAGCCAGATACTTCTGCTCAGCTGTCAAAGTCTCATCGGCAGAATCCTGATAAGCATGCGCCAAAGTTGAAGGACTCCAGTAGTCGAATATTGTGGTACGACCATCTCTTCCGCTGAATCCCTCCTTGTCCATACCCTTCTCGCCAAACTCCTGTCCGCTATAAAGCATGAAAGGATTCTTCTGGAAGAAGAGGCTCATGGCTGCTGCAGGAATTGCCTTCATGGCATTGCCGCAGAAGAAATCGCTGGCGATGCGCTGCTCATCATGGTTTTCCAGGAAATAGAGCATGTGCTGGCGGATATCATCCACCACCTGCCATTCATGAGTGATACTGGCAGCAGGGCGCTCACCCCGAACCACACCACGCAGGCAATCATACATTCCCACCTTATCATAAAGATAATCGAATCCCGCCTTCACGTAGTTGCGATACTGGTTAGGATCATATACCTCGCCGATAACGATGATATGAGGGTACTTAGACTTCAGAATCGCAGTAGCGTATGACCAGAATGCCGTAGGCACCATCTCTGCCATATCGCAGCGGAAGCCATCTACACCCTTGCTTGCCCAGAAGAGGAGGATATCTGTCATCTTACCCCAAGTACTTGGCACTGGCTCATAATGATAGCTTCTGCCTCCGGCATCACAGTAATCCACACCATAGTTGAGTTTCACTGTCTCATACCAGTCGTTACAGCCAGGACGGTTATCAAACCGGTCGTTTCCTGTAGCTCTGGCTGGGCTCTCGGTATAGGGTTCATAAATCTTGGCATCTTTCGCAGAAAAAGCCTTGAACTCTGGTTTGGAATGACGGATTTCATTCAAATCCAAATCGCCCCATGCATAATAGAAATTATTCCTGGTAGAGAAGTGCATGTTCGGATCATCATCTTCTCCCAAATCTCGTACACCTGTTGGTTTGCAAATGGAATGATACTCTCGGGCTACATGGTTCGGAACGAAATCCATGATTACTTTCATACCTGCCTTATGAGTACGCTCTATCAGCTGCTCCCACTCTTTCATTCTCATACTGACATTCACTGCCAAGTCTGGATCGATATCATAGTAATCGGTAATAGCATATGGCGAACCTGCTTTTCCCTTCACTACCTCTGCATGCTGAGTAGGAATTCCATAAGAAGAGTAGTTTGTCTGAGTGGCATGACGAATCACACCTGTATACCAAATATGTGTAAATCCCATATCGTGGATGCGAGCCAAAACTTCATCTGAGAAATTATTCAGCTTTCCACAACCATTCTCTTCGATGGTACCATTTTCCTTACAGGTTGTATTCTGATTTCCGAAGAGTCGTGGGAGAACCTGGTATATAATAACTTTTTCCTTCATTTAGCGGTTTTACTAAAAAAATGAAACGTTTTACCTTTCCAACAACGCCTTTGCTGAAAAGATAAAACGTTGAATAGTGTTATTGTTGATTAAGCAATACCATGAGCGGCAACATTCTTGTCGATGCGGCCAATCATACCCTGCAATGCCTTGCCAGGACCACACTCTGTGAAGTCATCAGCACCATCAGCAATCATAGCCTGTACAGATGAAGTCCAACGTACAGAGCTTGTAAGCTGTGCGATGAGGTTCTGCTGAATCTCAGCTGGATCAGTATGAGGCTTACCATCTACATTCTGGTAAACCGGGCACTTAGGAGCTGAGAATGTAGTCTTCTCGATAGCTGCCTGAAGTTCATCCTTAGCTGGCTGCATCAATGGAGAGTGGAAGGCACCACCAACCTTCAAAGGCAATGCACGCTTAGCACCGGCAGCCTTCAGCTTCTCGCAAGCTGCATTGATTGCATCCACGTTACCAGAGATAACGAGCTGACCAGGGCAGTTGTAGTTAGCAGCAACTACCACGTTGCCTTCTGTGCTTACCTCAGCGCAGATTTCCTCAACCTTCTCATCTGGCAAACCGATGATGGCAGCCATAGTACCAGGGTTAGCCTCGCAAGCCTTCTGCATAGCATTGGCACGGGCAGCAACAAGTTTCAAACCATCCTCGAAAGCCATAGCACCGGCAGCAACCAATGCAGAGAACTCACCGAGAGAGTGACCTGCAACCATAGCTGGCTTGAACTCCTCACCCAGGCAAAGAGCAGAGATAACAGAATGAAGGAATACTGCAGGCTGGGTAACCTTGGTTTCCTTCAACTGATCGTCGGTTCCGGCGAACATGATATCAGTAATCTTGAAGCCGAGAATCTCGTCGGCCTTATCAAAAAGTTCTTTTGCCAATGCGTTGTTATCGTAGAGATCCTTACCCATACCTACGAACTGAGAACCCTGTCCAGGGAAAACAAATGCTTTCATTTTATCCTATTATTTTTTAAGTTTATAATAAATATTCCTGCAATATACATGAATTCTTTGAATCCGACTGCAAAGGTACAATAAAATTCTGAGAATCAGCAGAGAATATTAAAAAATAAAGTTATATATTCTAAATTACTACAAGAATGGTAAAAACTTTCCATTCTGAATGCGGAGCAGGCATAAAAAAAATCCCTAATGCCTTTCGGCAAAAGGGATCTTTATATTAATTTGCTTTACAGTGCGAAAAATATCGTACTTCATACAAATTGATTGAGCTAGGATTATTCAGCTGCTGGAGCCTCTTCCTCAGCTGCAGCCTCAGCAGGTGCCTCAACTGGAGCCTCCTCAGCAGCAGGAGCTGCAACAGGAGCGTTCTCAGCAACAACGTTAACTGGAACCTTAACCTCAACCTCCTTGTGGTAGTGTACAGTAGCCTCGTACTCACCAACCTTCTTAGCATCCTTCATAGTGATGATCTTGCGATCAACCTCGATGCCCTTCTTAGCGAGTTCCTCAGCAACAGTTGCAGCGTTAACTGAGCCATAGAGCTGACCAGTAGCGCTCACCTTAGCAGCAATAGTAAGAACAATGCCCTCGAGAGCCTCGCCCTTCTTAACAGCCTCAGCCTTGATAGCCTCAAGCTTGTGAGCCTGCTGCTTCAAATCCTCAGCCAACTGCTTCTTAGCAGATGGAGATGCGATAACAGCCTTACCTGTAGGGATAAGGAAGTTACGACCATAACCACTCTTTACATTTACAATATCGTTCTTATATCCAAGACCGATAATATCTTGCTTCAAAATAATTTCCATTCTTCTTTATCCTCCTTAAATTACTTCATCAAATCGGTTACGTAAGGAAGCAAAGCGATCTGGCGAGCACGCTTTACAGCCTGTGCTACACGGCGCTGATACTTCAAAGATGTACCTGTGATACGACGTGGAAGGATTTTACCCTGCTCGTTCAAGAACTTCTTCAAGAACTCTGGATCCTTGTAGTCGATGTACTTAATACCGCTCTTCTTGAAACGGCAATACTTCTTCTTCTTTGTGTCGATAGAAGGAGCAGTCAAATAACGGATTTCTGATTTCTGATCTGCCATGATTAAGCCTCCTCTTTTTTACCAAGCTTTGCACGACGCTTCTCTGCGTAAGCGGCAGCATACTTGTCAAGTTTAACAGTCATGTAACGAATTACTTTCTCGTCGCGGCGATAAGCTGTTTCGAGCTTAGCGATAACAGTTGGCTCAGCCTTGAACTCAACCAAGCTGTAGAAGCCTGATGTCTTCTTCTCGATGTTGTAAGCCAACTTCTTCAAACCCCAAGCCTCTTTGTTCAGAATCTCAGCACCATTATCGGTGAGTACCTTCTCGAACTTAGCGACCGTTTCCTTCATCTGTTCATCAGACAAAACGGGAGTCAAAATGAAAACGGTTTCGTATTGATTCATACTACTTTAAATGATTAAATATTAATATAAAAATTCTCATGCAAACCGGAAAATGTGTGCGAAAACACAGCCTTTTCACGAATTGCGGTGCAAAATTACGACTTTTTCTTGAATTAACCAAATATTTTTCGTACTTTTGCACAAAATAATTGTTAATAGTATAAAAACAACCTCTAAATTGTAAAGAATATGGCAAAAATGAACAAGAAACTGATTACTCTGCTCCATACCCTACCATCTATGGGCATGGCTTTCATCGTTTTAGGCGTCCTGCTGATGGTTGCCAGTTTTGCGTTTTCTATCAAGGGAAACAGCGCACTCTTCGCAGGTCTCTTTTTCATCCTGGCAGGAATAGCAGGATTTGTATATTCATTAAAAAAAGGATAAGCCGGTCATCGACTTATCCTTTTTATATCTTTGGGAATCTTTTCCCAATTACAGTATCATTTAATCTTCGTTAGGAACTATCAGTTTGTATCCCTTACCATGGATATTGATGATTTCAATCTGAGGATCGTCCTTCAAATGCTTACGGAGTTTGGTGATATAAACATCCATTGAGCGTGCATTGAAGTAATTGTCATCAATCCAGATGGTCTTCAGAGCAAAATCGCGCTGCAGAATTTCATTAGAGTGAGCACAGAGCAAAGCAAGAAGTTCATTCTCCTTGGTGGTAAGCTTGGTCTGCTTTTCACCAATGGTAAGAAGCTGCTTCTGTGTATCGAAGGTAAAGTCACCAATGTGATACATGGTAGACTCCTTGCTCTTCTTGCCACGTACGCGGCGGAGAATAGCCTCTACACGGAATACCAATTCTTCCATAGAGAATGGTTTGGTGATATAATCATCTGCACCAATCTTGAAACCTTCAAGGATATCTTCCTTCAATGTCTTGGCAGTAAGGAAGATGATTGGGAGGTCGGCATTGGTCTGACGAATTTCCTGTGCCAGGGTAAAGCCGTCCTTCTTTGGCATCATCACGTCGAGTACTGCAATATCAAACTTATTCTTATTGAATTCCTTATAACCTACCTCGCCATCAGGGCACAGAACTGTAGTAAATCCCTTTGCCTGCAAATATTCGCGAAGCAACATACCTAAATTTTCATCGTCCTCGCAAAGCAAGATTTTAATTTTCTCTTCCATATCTTTATTCTTTAAAATTATTAATATTCTTTTAATTCTTTATTCTGTTTCTTCAAGCCTTAACTGTGAATCACCGGCAACTTGATGGTAAAGGTTGTGCCCTTTCCCAATTCGCTGTCTACCTTGATTTCACCATCATGAAGATCTACTATCTTCTTGACATAAGCCAGTCCCAGTCCGAATCCCTTCACATCATGGACATTGCCCGTATGTACGCGGTAGAACTTGTCGAATATCTTCTTCAGATTCTCCTTCTTCATACCCAGACCGGTATCCGTAATCGAGAGATACAGATGTTCTTCATCATTCCAGGTCTTCATCGTAATGTTAAGCGGCTCGTCCGGCTTGCGGTATTTCACAGCATTGTCCATCAGATTGAAGATGACATTCTGGAAATGCACCTCGTCAACATATAGTCCCGAATCGATGGCTTCGATATCGGTATAGACCTTACCACCTGTATGCTCAACGCGGAGCGAGAAGGAATTGGCAATATTCTCAACCATCTCGTTCAGATCGAGTTCTTTCTTCTTGAACACCGCCTTCTTGCGGTCGAACATACTCATCTGCAATACCTTTTCTACCAGGAAACGAAGACGCTTCGATTCATCGTTGATCACGTTACCCAGATGTTTCTGCATCTGTTCGCTCTTTGCCACCGAAGTATCATTGAGCATCTGCGCTGCCAGACTGATACTGGCAATCGGCGTCTTCAGTTCGTGGGTCATATTATTGATGAAGTCGTTCTTTATCTCAGTATATCTCTTTTGTCTGAAGATAACCACAATGGTAAAGATGAAGGTAATCAGCAGTACCAGCGTGAAGATGACACTAGGAATCATAAAGCGCACACTGGAGAAGATATAGCTGTTCATATCCGGGAAATGCACCCTTACTACACCCATCTTCGACTGTGGGTCGTTGCGGAAAAGCACCTGTGAGTAGCTGTATTCCTCACCCTCGTCCGTATAGTCAGGACAGCGGTAAACCTCTCGTCCATCCTGGGTAGTCACGGTGAAATGATAAGGTATGTTGATACCATTATTCATCATCTCAGCCTTGAGGTCCTGATCGAGCTGCTTGAAGTTGATTCTCTCCTTCAGCGGCTTGTCTGATGCCGAATAAAGGATAGAATATACCACCTCATCTAGCAACGCTTTCTGATAGACATAGCGGTTCTTCACGATTTCCTGAAGCGACTTCTGTGTTTCTGTCAGCGATTTCTTATCGCTACGCAGTATCATCGCCTTCGGCATATTGCCAGGATGTGTGGCATTTGTCTTCAACTCGAAAGTTGAATAAACTGCCGTTCCCTTGTTCTTATCTTTATTGGCCTTACGTTCTGTCTCGTTGACATTCTTTTCGAGATAGCGCAGAGTTTCATTAAGCTCCAAATTTCTTGAAGCTTGATACAGGGCTCTGTTGACCGACTCGTCAAACTGTTCCTTCTTCATGTTTACCATCTCCTGGATGTAACTGAGCTGCAAGTAAAGCAGCGCAAGGAACGAAAAGCCCATGATAATGGCTATGGTCCAAATCGTTTTCTTCTTCATGGGGGCAAAGATAAGAAATTTCTTAATCAGTTAACTTAAAATCGTTAATTAATTATTTACTCTTTCTAGTTTTTAACATTTTTCAGTATTTTTAGTTTCGTATATAAAACTATATTTTCATTTTCCATAAAAAAGAGAGGAAGTATACATATCACATGCACACTTCCCCATATTGGTCATATCAACATAAAATTTTAATTTATATAAGAGAGATTTTTCTCTAACCTAACAATTGCTATTCAGCATCCTTCTCCAATTCTGCCTCATGATCCGCAATCAGCTTACTCTGAATGTCGGAAGGAACCAACTCGTAGCTGGCAAACTTGGTAGTGAACGAAGCACGTCCACCAGTCAGTGAACTGAGAGAGATGGAATAGCTGGCAAGTTCCTTCAAAGGAATCTTGGCACTCAACTTCTGGTAACCGGCCTCGCTGTCCATACCCATAATGAGAGCACGACGTCCCTGGAGATCACTCATCACATCACCCATGAAATCAGCAGGCACATAAACCTCAAGATCATAGATAGGCTCCAGAATCTTCGGACCAGCCTGTTTGAAGGCATCGCTGAACGCATGGCGGGCAGCAAGCATGAACGAAAGTTCATTACTATCTACTGGGTGCATCTTACCATCATAAACGATGACACGTACATCACGTGCATAACTGCCCGTCAACGGACCATGTTCCATACAGTCCATAACACCCTTCAGAATAGCTGGCATGAAGCGGGCATCAATGGCACCACCAACCACAGAGTTGAGGAATACCAGTTTACCACCCCATGGCAAACTAACCTCTTCACGGCTCTTAATATTCATCTTGAACTCCTGACCGTTGAAGGTAAATGACGTAGGATCAGGCATACCTTCTGCGTATGGTTCAACAATGAGATGCACCTCACCAAACTGACCAGAGCCACCACTCTGTTTCTTATGGCGGTAGTCAGCACGAGCCTTCTTGGTAATAGTCTCACGATAAGGAATACGTGGCTCTTCGAAAGTCACATTGAGTTTTTCGTTGTTTTCCAGACGCCACTTCAGCGTGCGGAGATGGAACTCACCCTGTCCTCTTACGATTACCTGGCGCAATTCCTTGCTCTGATCAACAATCCAAGTAGGGTCTTCCTGGCGCATCTTCAGGAGTGCAGCCATCAGTTTCTCAGTATCCTGAACATTGGCAGCCTTGATAGCACGTGAATACTTAGGGTTAGGATATTTAATGAAGTCGAAACGCCACTCAGCCCCCTTACCATTAAGGGTATTGCCGGTCTTCACGTCCTTCATCTTCACGGTACAGCCAATATCACCGGCATTCAACTGCTCTACAGGCACACGGTTGGCACCCGCACAGGCATAAATCTGTCCGATACGCTCCTTGGAGCCACGATCTGCATTAGTCAGGTCGTCACCATTCTTGATAGAGCCGCTCATCACCTTGAAGTAGCTTACCTCACCGATATGAGGTTCCATACCAGTCTTGAAGAAGTAAACACTCTCAGGACCATTGCTGTCTGGCGTTATTTCTTCACCACGTGTATTATGCAGTTTCGGCATCTCGCTTACGAAAGGAACCACATTGCCCAGGAACTCCATCAGGCGGTGAACGCCCATCGACTTACCTGCACAAACGCAGAACACAGGGAAGATGCTACGGGTAACCAATCCCTTGCGGATGCCCTCGCGAAGTTCATCTTCTGTCAGACTCTCACTCTCGAAGAACTTCTCCATCAGTCCCTCATCGTTCTCGGCTGCAGCCTCTACAAGAGCCGTATGAAGTTCCATGGCTTTCTCCATTTCCTCTTCTGGAATATCTTCAATAATAGGAGCACCGCCCTCAGGCTTCCAGGAATATTTTTTCATCAATAAGACGTCAATGAGAGCATTGAAGCCTGAACCGGTCTCGATAGGATATTGTATCTGCACACACTTAGAACCGTAAATGTCCTTCATGGTGGCTATGATATTATCAAAGTCGCACTTGTCTGAGTCGAGCTGGTTTACCAGGAAGATGACAGGTTTGCCCAACTTCTCTGTATAACGGAAGTTGTTCTGTGTACCTACTTCTGGACCATACTGACCATTGATAAGGATAACTGCCTGATCGGTAACATTGAGAGATGTAATGGCACCTCCCACGAAATCATCGCTACCTGGGCAATCTATAATGTTAAGCTTCTTGTTGTTCCACTCTACATGAAAAACTGTAGGGAACACAGAGTAGCCGTATTCCAACTCAACTGGGAAGTAGTCGCTCACCGTATTTTTCGCTTCTACAGAGCCTTTACGCTTGATAACGCCTGCTTCAAATAACATACTCTCGGCAAGTGTAGTCTTGCCGCTACCCGCACTGCCCAACAGCGCAATGTTTTTAATCTCATTTGTCTGATAAACTCTCATGACGCTTATAGATTTTTAAGGGTTATACTTAAATTTGCTAGTTGCAATCCACAGTCAAACCACCGGTTTTTCTGTTTCATGCTACTAAAGTACAAAAAAATCGCACATTGCCAAAAGTTTTGGGCAAAAAACTTCTATTTTTTAAAACATATTAGTACTTTTGCACTTTGTTTAGACATGTTTTTGTCTTTACACCTTATTATATATAGAAAAAGAAGTTCAGAAATATGGCAGGACTATACATACATATCCCCTTTTGTGAAAGCCGGTGCATCTACTGCGGTTTTTACAGTACCACCTCCCTCAAGTTAAGGGATGATTACACTGAAGCTCTCTGCCGGGAGATGCAGATGCGCCCGGCAAAAGCCGCTCTCGGAAGCAATGAAACTATCGAAACCATCTATCTGGGCGGTGGAACCCCGAGTCAGCTCAACGGCTTCCAACTCAACCAGATTTTCTCTGCTATCAGAAAAAACTATACGCTGGCAGAGAATATGGAGATCACGATGGAATGCAATCCGGACGATGTAACCGGTGATTTCTGTGAGACGCTGAAGCAACTCCCCGTCAACAGAATCAGCATGGGAGCGCAGACCTTCAGCAATGAGCGCTTACACTTTCTGCATCGCCGTCATAACGCCAGAGAGGTAGAAGAAGCCGTCGACCGGCTCCGCAATATCGGCATCCGCAATATCAGTATCGACCTGATGTTCGGATTTCCCGAAGAATCTCTTTCCCAATGGATGAGCGATATCAGGCATGCCATACAGCTGGATGTGGAACACATATCTGCCTACAGTCTGATGTACGAAGAGGGAACGCCCCTCTACCATATGCAGAAACAGGGAAAGATTAGCGAAATAGATGAAGAAACCAGTCGCAAGATGTATGAAACCCTGATAGACCAGCTTACTGGAGCAGGCTACGAACATTATGAAATCAGCAATTTTGCCCGTCCGGGGTTCCGTTCACGCCACAACAGCAGTTACTGGCACGAGGTACCATATATCGGAATAGGAGCAGCCGCCCACTCCTACAATAGGAAGCAGCGCAGCTGGAATATCGAAAATATCCAGACTTATATTCGAAGCATCGGCGATGGCATTCTGCCTTCTGAGAGTGAACAGCTAGATATTTTCACCCGATACAACGATCTGATAACAACCGCCTTGCGAACATGCGACGGAATAAACCTCATGAAGATGGAGCAGGAATTCGGAAAAGAACTGGCAGACAGACTGCTCCAGGAAGCCCAGTCGCATATCAGCCGGGGGCTGATGAAAATAAAGAACGGCAGGCTCTCCCTCACTCGGGAAGGTCTTTACATATCGGATGATGTGATGAGTGATTTCATGATTATATAATGGTTTCAACAAACAAAAAAGCCTTGGAATCTAATTCCAAGGCTCTAATTTCTTTAAACCATTTTTCTTGTATACTTCATAATAAAAAGCTTTAATGCTCTTGACCACTTGTATGGTAGATTTCTTTTTCTGCAACATAGGCTTAACCAGCTGCATCACAGCAAAACAAACTACCACAATAAGCAATACTACTGCCCAAGAGAGAATCTCACTCTGAATATCCAAAATTGGCTGGAGGCCAATGCCCAAAGCCACAGGCAGGATAAAACAGACCCAATCTATCGGGCTGTCAAGCTTGGTTGATTCGATATATTCATCGCGTAATGCTTTTGGAGCATTCAAGATTAATCTTTTCTGGTGCTTATTCCAGTAATCTTCAAATTCTTTTTCCATGCAATCCATTTACTGTTTTGTCTTAAAACTAGACGGTTAAAACTTCAATACTTATACTTTTCTTTATACTTTTCGGCTACAAAGATAAGAATAATTATTCATTTCTCCAAAATTACAACATACTACTTTGAATATTTAACGTATATTAGTTCTAATGGTCAAAACAAAAACTTCACTGCATCACTTGACAATAGCCTGCTTGTATATAGACAGGAAAAGGCAACACCCAACGACGGGCATTGCCTTTCTTGTATAATAACAAAGAGGAATTTTATCTCTCATTAAGTGGCTTATACTCCAGTTCGCCAAGAATATTCTTATATGCAGGACGGATTATACGACGGCCTTCGAAATTGAGTTCTTCAATACGATGGGCTGTCCAACCCACGATACGTGCCATGGCGAAAATAGGTGTATAGATTTCCTGTGGCAAACCAATCATTTCATAGATAAAGCCACTGTAGAAATCAAGATTTGCACACGCTGGCTTGCTGCCTCCACGGTGTTCCTGCAGACATTTGATACCTTCCTGCTCTATCAACTTCAGGAAATTATACTCGTCTTCTCTACCCTTTTCCTTGGCAAGTTCACCTGCCAGGCGCTTCAGTTCAACGGCACGTGGGTCACTCAAAGTATAGACCGCATGACCGATACCATAAATGAGACCTGTCTTGTCATAAGCCTCCTTGTTGAGCATTCGCTTAAGGTAAGTATCAAGTTCAGTTACATTACCCCAATCCTTGATAGCTTCTTTCAAGTGGTGGAACATATTGATAACCTTGATATTGGCACCACCATGCAAAGGACCCTTTAAACTACCGATACCAGCAGCAATAGAACTGTAAGTATCTGTACGGGTAGAAGATGTTACACGTACTGTAAAGGTTGAGTTGTTACCACCACCATGTTCTGCCTGGATAATCAGGAGAAGGTCGAGCATACGGGCATCCAGTTCGGAATAGTTTTCATGCTTCATCATATAAAGAAAATTCTCTGCAATAGAGAGATTCTCACGAGGATGACGAATATGTAGACTTCTACCCTGAACAGAGTGACGGTAGATATTGTATGCATAAGCAATGATGGTTGGGAACTTGGCAATCAACTCTATGCTCTGGCGCATCAGATTGTCACGGCTGATGTCATCTGGATTCGGATCGAAGGTGTACATTTCAAGCACACAACGGGCCAGGATGTTCATAATGTTGCTGCCTTCCAGCTCGATGATATGGGTAATCGTACGATGATCAAGCGGCATATTATCGTTCAGGAGTTCTCTGAAAGCATCCAATTCCTCCTTATCAGGCAACTGGCCCGAGAGCAGCAGGAAGGCTACTTCCTCGAATCCGAAACGCTTCTCCTTCAAGAGAGGAGTTACCAGGTCATCAAGTTCATAACCACGATAATAAAGTTTACCTTCAGTAGGGGTCAACTTACCTTCTGCATCGCGCTCATAACCCACTACATTACCAATATTGGTCAGTCCGACCAACACACCAGAGCCATCCTCATTACGAAGTCCACGCTTCACATTGAACTTCTTGAATGCATCCTTATCAATCTTGCATGAGTTTTTTACCTCATCGCTTAATTTATATATTAAATATTCTTTATTCATAACTGTTACTTTTTTAGCTGTATGGCTACAACTATTATTTTTTTGCAGCAAAGTTCAATGCAGAACCAGCCTTAAACCATGCAATCTGTGTATCATTATAAGTATGCTCAACCTCGAAACTATCCTCAGAACCATCCTTGTGCTTCAGGATGACGGTGAGTTTAGAACCTGGAGCAAACTCCTTCAAACCTGTCAAAGAGATGCGGTCGTCCTCCTGCACCTTATTATAATCATCCTTGTTGCAGAATGTGATGGCAAGCATACCCTGCTTCTTCAGGTTGGTTTCGTGGATGCGGGCGAAACTCTTGGCGAGAATCACCTTCACGTTGAGGAAACGAGGCTCCATAGCTGCATGCTCACGGGAAGAACCTTCACCATAGTTATCCTCTGCCACCACGATGCTGCTGATGCCTTTTTCCTTGTAAGCCTTGGCAGCGGTAGAAACCTCGACATAAGCACCATCCAACTGGTTCTTCACCTTATTAGTCTCACCGTTAAAGGCATTAACGGCACCCATTAAAAGATTGTCGGAGATGTTCTGCAAATGTCCACGGAACTTCAGCCAAGGACCCGCCATAGAGATGTGGTCGGTGGTACATTTGCCCTCGGTTTTGATAAGAAGCGGCATATCTGTCAGGTCTTTTCCATCCCATGGAGCAAACGGAGCAAGTTTCTGGAGTCGGTTGCTGTCAGGCGCAATGACTACCTCTACATTGGCATTTTCTTCGCTTGGGGCAATGAATCCCTTATCCTCTACGGCAAAACCCTTAGGTGGGAAGGTGAAACCTGTAGGCGCATCGAGCATCACGCTGTTGCCATCCTTATCCAGCAAGGTATCTGTAGCCGGATTGAAGTCGAGACGGCCCGCAATGGTGAGAGCCACGGTAAGCTCTGGACTGCCGATGAAGGCAAACGTATTAGGGTTACCATCAGCACGGCGGCGGAAGTTTCGGTTGAAAGAGGTAACAATGGCATTCTTGCGCAAATTATCATCGGTATGACGCTTCCACTGTCCGATGCAAGGACCGCAGGCATTGGTCATGATGAGGGCTCCAATCTTCTTGAAATCATCAAGGATGCCATCACGCTCGGCTGTATAGCGAATCTGCTCTGAACCTGGGTTGATGATAAGCTGTCCCTTCACCTCAATACCTTTCTCATAAGCCTGACGGGCAATGCTGGCAGCACGGGCCAAGTCCTGATAAGAAGAGTTGGTACAGCTACCTACCAATCCTACTTCTACTACCATCGGATAATCGTTGGCAGGACCTTTTGCCTTCATGTGAGAGATTGGTGTGGCTGCATCTGGAGTGAACGGACCGTTAAGATGAGGTTCAACCTTAAAAAGGTCGATTTCAACAATCTGGTCGTAGAAAGCAGACGGATCTGCCAACACCTCATCATCAGCACGGAGTTCGGCTGCATTCATCTGTGCGAGAGATGCAATTTCTTCACGGCCTGTCTTGCGGAGATACTCGCTAGCATTCTGGTCGAATGGGAAGATAGAGCATGTGGCACCCAATTCGGCTCCCATGTTACAGATGGTAGCCTTGCCAGTGGTAGAGATGCTGTCCAATCCCTCGCCGAAGTATTCGAGGATGGCATTGGTTCCGCCCTTTACGGTAAGGATGCCGAGGATTTCGAGAATCACATCCTTAGGAGTGGCCCAGCCAGAGAGTTTACCTGTGAGATGCACACCAATGAGACGTGGCATCTTGAGTTCCCAAGGCTGACCGGTCAACACATCTACGGCATCAGCACCACCTACACCTACTGCCACCATGCCGAGACCACCGGCATTAGGAGTATGAGAATCGGTACCCACCATCATACCTCCAGGGAATGCATAGTTTTCGAGCACTACCTGATGGATGATTCCGGCACCAGGTCCCCAGAATCCGATATGATATTTCTGAGAAACAGATTTCAGAAAGTCATATACCTCTTTATTAGTCTTACATGCCTCAGGAAGGTCTTGCGTAGCGCCCACATCGGCACGAATCAAGTGATCACAATGTACGGAAGCAGGTACGGCCACCTTGTCCTTACCCGCATTCATGAACTGCAAGAGTGCCATTTGCGCAGTCGCATCCTGCATCGCCACGCGATTAGGACGGAAGTCAACATATTCTATACCTCTTTTATATGGTCGCAACTGTGTAGGGTCGAAAAGATGCGCAAAGAGCACCTTCTCGGCATAAGTAAGAGGTCGTTTCACCGTAGCCTTAGCCTGGGCTACACTTTCCGAATACGAAGCGTAAAAGCTTCTCAGCATTTCAATGTCCAATATCATCTTGTTCACAATTTTAATTAATTATACACTCTTTCGAGCAATTCTGTTTGCAAAAATACAACTTTTTCTACAAATAGTAGCATGTTTTATCGAAAATTTATCATTTTGATATGATTTTTCTGTTTTTTGATAATTTTGTTGCATATTTATACGTTAATCACTCTCTTTCTCCGGAAAAGCAGGATTATGATATGAAAAGACAAGAATGGCTACGGAAAGGCAGGAAAACAGAGAAAAAAGAAAGGAAAGTGAAGAAAAGAGAAGTAAAAATGAAAGAAAAAGCAAAAATTTTTGGTGCTCTCCGCATTATTTATTATTTTTGCAGATGTTATGAGAATAGACATTATTACAGTATTACCAGAGATGCTGGAGGGATTCTTCAATGAGTCCATTCTGGCACGTGCGCAGAAGAAGGGTCTAGCGGAGATTCATCTGCACAACCTGCGTGACTACACATTAGATAAATGGAAGCGTGTGGACGACTATCCATACGGCGGAAGTGCCGGCATGGTGATGCAATGTGAACCAATAGACCGCTGCATTGCTGCGCTGAAGGCAGAGCGCGAGTATGATGACGTGATTTATGTTTCGCCAGATGGTGAAACTTTCAACCAGAAGATAGCCAACGAAATGTCGATGCAGGGTAACCTCATCATCCTCTGCGGTCACTACAAGGGTATTGACCAGCGTGTGCGCGACCATCTCATTACCCGCGAAATCAGTGTAGGTGATTATGTGCTGACGGGTGGCGAACTTGCTGCAGCCATCATCTCAGATGCCGTCATCCGACTGGTTCCGGGTGTTATCAGCGACGAACAGAGCGCACTTTCCGACTGTTTCCAGGACGACATTCTTGCCACCCCTATCTACACCCGTCCTGCCGACTACAAGGGATGGAAGGTTCCGGAGATTCTGCTCAGTGGCAACGAAGCCAAGATTCGCCAGTGGGAATTCGACCAGGCCATGGAAAGAACCAAGCGCCTGCGCCCTGACCTGCTGAAATAAGAAGAAATCATTGCTGATTACTATCATACCCAGAACGGTGATTTTTAGGCACGGTGTAATCCGTTCCAAAAAATCACCGTTCTACTCATTCTCAAGCCATATACTAAAACTCTACACCTTATTTATCAACTACACCTTATTAATATTATTCTTTTTCTACGCATTTTTCGCAGAAAGCCTCACCCAGCATGAAACCTTCTTCGTAGAGGCGTTCCAGTTTATCGGTATCCTTCTCTATTCTGCCAACTTCCAACGGACGGATTGGACGGATACAGGTAATCTTACCCGCAGCCTCCAGATCATCTACAAGCTGGATCTGTTCGTTATAAGCCCGATGACGGTGACTCAGAGCCACACGCAGGCGAGGATAGTTCTTATATAAATAAGGTATCTTATGGTCTTTGCCCATATCACGCCATCCTTTGTTGCGAGTCAGGACAACCACATTGTGTTGCCACCCCATGTCAATGGCGTGCTGTACCGGAATACTGTCCGCAATACCACCATCCAACATCGGAATGCCATCCACTTCCACAATCTTGCTCACATATGGCAAACTGCTGGAAGCACGCACAACATCCAGTGCACGCTGCCTGTCATGATTCTCGGAAAGATACATAGCCTTGCCCGTAAGACAATTGGTAGTAACCATCTCGAAACCATCGGCATACTTAAAATAGGTATCAAAATCGAAAGGCAAGAGCTGGTTTGGAAACTTATCGTAGAGCAATTTGCGGTCAAAGATACACCCCTGAGTCACCAGATGGCGAATACCGATATACTGGTATCGGGCCAGATAATCGATGTTAGAGATACGGGCACGCCGAGGCTGGCGGCTCATATACGACATGCCATTACATGCCCCAGCCGATACAGCCACCGTATAAGGGAAATAAACATCATGCTTCATGAAGGCATCCAGTACCCCACTGGTGAAGACCCCTCGCATGCCTCCTCCCTCAAGAACCAAACCTGTTGTTTTCAAATTTAATTTCATAACACACTCTCTGCTTTTAAAATTCTGAAAATAATTATATTTTGCTCGCAGCATAGACAATTTTCTTACATTTTGTCTAGCTAAAAGCCGTTTTAATATTAATTATTTATAAATTTACGCGTTTTATTCAATTTTGCTTGCAAAGATACGTATTTTTTGGGAAATAATTGCTAACTTTGCAAGCAAAATAATGTAAAATACTAAAAATATGTTCAGCAAAGAGACTTACATCAGCCGCAGACAGGAGCTGAAGAAGCTTGTGAAAAGCGGCGTAATTATACTTTTCGGAAACAACAATTCACCATGTAATTTCCCTAATAATGGATATTACCCTTTCCGTCAGGACTCGACATTCCTCTATTATTTCGGATTGCAGCGCGACGGTCTGGTAGGTGTGATAGATATAGACAATGATATTGAAACCCTGATTGGCGACGACATCGACCTCGTAGACATCGTATGGTACGGAAGCGTTGACAATGTTCACGATCTTGCAGCGCAGGTAGGCGTTCACAACTCAGCACCTATGAAAACGCTCAAGACTATCTGCAACGACGCCATGTCGAAGAAGCGCAAGATTCATTTCCTGCCACCTTACCGCTACGACATCAAGCTGCAGGTATTCGACCTTCTGGGCATCCATCCTAACCAGCAGAAAGAAGAGGCCAGCATGGACCTCATCAAGGCTGTTGTGAAGATGCGTTCAACTAAGACCCAGGAAGAAATCGAGGAATTGGAGCGTGCTGCTGTCATCGGATACAAGATGCATACCACAGCGATGAAGCTCGTACGTTCGGGTGTGACAGAAAAATATGTTGCAGGTCAGGTAAGCGGCATTGCCCACTCTTACGGAGCCATGGTCAGTTTCCCAACCATATTCAGTCAGCACGGTGAAATTCAGCATGGTTATCCATCTATGAATGTACTGGAAGAAGGCAGACTGGCACTCTGTGATGCAGGTGCAGAAACTATGAACAACTACTGTTCAGACAACACCCGCACCATGCCGGTGAGCGGAAAGTTCAGCCAGCGCCAGTTGGAAATCTACTCTATTGTAGAAGAATGCCACGACCATGCGCTGGATGTAGCCAAGCCAGGCGTAAAATGGGCTGACGTACACTTCTCTGTTTGCCGCCTGCTCTTCGACCGCATGAAGGAGCTCGGACTTGCAAAGGGTGATACAGAAGAGGCTGTAAAGGCTGGAGCACACGCCATGTTCCTGCCTCATGGTTTGGGCCACATGATGGGAATGGATGTTCACGACATGGAGAACCTCGACCAGATTAACGTTGGTTTCGACGAAGAGGTACGCCCTAATCTGGAGCAATTCGGTACCAACTGCCTGCGTATGGGTCGCCGTCTGCAGGAAGGTTTCGTGGTAACCGACGAGCCGGGAGTTTACTTCATCCCTGCCCTCATCGACGACTGGAAGGCATCCGGTCACTGTGCAGAATTCCTCAACTTCGACAAGATTGAGACCTATAAAGATTTCGGTGGTATCCGAATTGAGGACGATGTACTCATCACCAAAGATGGTTGCAGATTCCTGGGCAAAGACCGCATACCTTATCATCCAAAAGATGTTGAGGAGTTCATGGCAGCCAACAAGGAATAAAATTCCTGAAAGAGAAATCATTTCAGAAAAAGGAATCAGAGAGAAGATATAACAAGAACATTAATATAAAGAGAAAAGAATTCATGAAGAAAACTATGATTGTTGCAGCCTTGATGGCTTTGGTAGCCACAGGAGCAAATGCGAAGAAAGCTGCAGACTCTGCAGAAGTAGCAAAGAACAAACCTGTATTTACTGTAGTAAAGCAGAATCCTATCACTAGCATCAAGGACCAGAACCGCAGTGGTACGTGCTGGGCTTACTCTACCCTCAGCTACTTCGAGAGCGAAATCTTGAAGAAGACAGGCAAGACCTACGACCTCAGCGAAATGTTCGTAGCCAACAAGACTTATATGGACCGCGCCACAGTGGCTGTAAGAATGCACGGCGACGTGAGCTTCTCTGAGGGTGGTAGCGCCTACGATGTACTCTATGCTTTGCAGCACTATGGTATTGTACCTGAGTCTGCCATGCCTGCACCAGGTTCATTGACAGGTGACTCTTTGGCTAACTTCGGTGAGTTCTTCAATGTAATGACTCCATACGTAGAGGCAGTAGCAAAGAGCACAGCTAAGAAGCTTTCTCCAGCCTGGAAGAGCGGTCTTCAGGGCATCATCGACTCTTACATCGGTAAGGCTCCTGAGAAGTTTACATACGAGGGCAAGCAGTATACTCCACAGAGCTTCTGCCAGAGCCTCGGTTTGAATCTTGATGATTATGTAACCATTACCAGCTACACCCACCACCCAATGTGGAGCAAGTTTGCTGTTGAGGTACAGGATAACTGGCGCTGGCCTTTGAGTTACAACGTTCCAATGGAAGACATCTGCAAAATCATCGACAACGCTGTAAACAACGGTTACACAGTAGCTTGGGGCGGTGACGTAACAGAAGATGGTTTCACTCGCAAGGGTCTCGGTATCGCTTACGACGTAAAGAAGGTTCGCTCTATGGCCGGTACAGATGCTGACCATTGGTTCAAGCTCTCTAAGGACGAGAAGAAGGAGAAGTTTGATTCTCTCGGCGTAAATGCTCCTGAGATTGTTCCTACACAGGCTATGCGTCAGGAAGCATTCGACAATTGGGAGACAACTGACGACCACGGTATGCACATCTACGGTATCGCTAAGGATCAGAACGGCAAGGAGTACTACATGGTTAAGAACTCTTGGGGCGAGTATGGTGACTACAAGGGAACCTGGTACATGACCAAGGCTTTCGTAGCTTACAAGACTATGGACTTCATGGTTAACAAGAACGCCCTTCCTAAGGACATCCGCAAGAAGCTCGGAATCTAGGAGAGTTTTAATAGTTAAAAGTTATAGTTAACAGTCTATAGGTTTTCTATGGACATTCTCCTAAACAAAAATATCCAAGGGGCAGCAAACCGATGAGTTTGCTGCCTTTTTTGTTGCCAAGAAAATCTCTAATTTACTTATTTTGGGTTGCCAACAAGTCTTATTTTTACTTATTTCTAGGTAATTTAGTAAAATTCCTCCCTAAACATTTCCTTTTGTCATTTTATTTTCGTAACTTTGGGGGCAGAAATAAAAAATAATTAAAATGCATTTTAAATGGAATTACGAATCACCAACACCTGAACAGCAAAAAGCAGCTGAAGAATTAGGCGCCAAGCTAAATATGAGCCCAGTTCTTGCCCATTTACTCATCAAGCGCGAGATTACGACAGAGTCTGCAGCCAAACGGTTCTTCCGTCCACAACTCTCAGATCTCATCAATCCATTCCTGATGAAAGACATGGATATTGCCGTAGACCGCCTGAACGATGCTATGGGTAGAAAGGAACGTATCCTTGTTTATGGAGACTATGACGTAGACGGATGCACCGCCGTTGCCCTGGTGTACAAATTCTTGCAGCAATTCTATTCAAACATCGACTACTACATTCCCGACCGCTACGACGAAGGTTACGGAGTGAGTAAGAAAGGAATTGATTTTGCTCATCAGACTGGTGTAAAACTGATTATTATTCTAGACTGCGGAATCAAGGCTATTCAGGAGATAGAATATGCCAAGAGTCTGGGAATAGACTTCATCATCTGCGACCATCACGTTCCTGACGATGTGATGCCACCTGCCGTGGCCATACTCAATCCGAAACGTCCTGACGATCCATTCCCATTCAAGCATCTCTGCGGATGCGGTGTAGGATTCAAGTTTATGCAGGCTTTTGCCAAGAACAACAACATTCCGTTCTCCAGGCTCATTCCTCTGCTCGACTTCTGCGCCGTGAGTATTGCTGCCGACATTGTGCCGGTGGTAGATGAGAACAGAATACTCGCCTTCCATGGTCTTAAGTTGCTGAATACCAACCCAAGTATCGGTCTGAAATCCATCATCGACATCTGCGGACTGAACGGACGCGAGCTCTCTATGAGCGATATTGTGTTCAAGATTGGTCCCCGCATCAATGCTTCAGGCAGAATGGAGAACGGCAAGCTGAGCGTAGATCTGCTGGTAGAAAGAGACTATTCCTCAGCCCTGCGCATGGCCAGACACATCAATGAATACAATGAGCAGCGCAAAGATATAGACAAGCAGATGACTGAAGAAGCCAACGGCATCGTATCGCGTCTGGAAAGCATGAAACACAATTCCAGCATCGTGCTCTATGATGAAGGCTGGAAAAAGGGAGTCATTGGCATTGTTGCTTCCCGACTCACCGAAATCTACTTCCGCCCTACCATTGTTCTGACCCGGGATGGTGATATGGCTACAGGTTCAGCACGTAGCGTAACGGGATTTGACATCTACTCAGCCATCAAGAGTTGCCGCGACCTCCTGCTCAATTTCGGTGGTCATACCTATGCTGCCGGACTTACCTTGAAGTGGGATAAGGTTAGAGAGTTCAGAGACAGGTTCCAGCATTATGTGGAAGAACATATTTCGCCTCAACAGACAGAACCGATGCTCAACATAGATGCTGAAATTGACTTTAAAGACATTACCAAGCATCTGCAGGCCGACTTGAAGCGCTTCTCTCCTTTCGGTCCATGTAACCAGAAACCTATTTTCTGCACCAACCGGGTATATGATTATGGTACCAGCAAGGTGGTGGGCAGAGAACAGGAACACATCAAGTTGGAACTGGTAGACTCAAAATCGAGCACGGTCTTAAACGGCATCGCTTTCGGTCAGAGTGCAGCTGCCCGCTACATCAAGAGTAAGCGAAGTTTCGACATAGCCTTCACCATAGAAGAGAATATTTTTAAGAAAAACCAAGTTCAACTTCAGATAGAAGACATCCGTCCAAACGAAGGATGAGGTACTTAGCCCTATGCATGGATTAGGCACTGATTACTCGGATTACACGGATTTGTAGAGCAAATCCGTCTGGACGCGCAAAAGCATCGAAATCTGCAAGGGCAAAAGTTTCAAAAAATGGCAGATAAATATCAAGAAATACTACGTACATATTGGGGGTATCCTGACTTTCGCGGCATACAACGAGACATCATCGAAAGTATAGCCCGAGGTGAGGATACCCTCGGTCTTATGCCTACAGGTGGCGGTAAATCCATCACCTTCCAGGTTCCAGCCCTTGCCCAAAAGGGCGTCTGCATTGTGGTAACTCCACTCATTGCGCTGATGAAGGATCAGGTACAGCATCTCAAAGCCCGCAACATCCTGGCTGAAGCCATCTACACAGGATTGTCGCGCCAAGAGATTCTCCGAATATTGGAAAATTGTATTTTCGGTGAAATCAAGTTTCTGTATGTTTCACCAGAACGTCTTTCTTCAGAATTGTTCCAAACTAAACTGCGCCACATTCCGGTGAGTTTCATCACGGTAGATGAAGCTCACTGCATCAGCCAGTGGGGTTACGATTTCCGCCCGTCTTATCTCGAAATTGCAAAAATAAGAGATATGAAGCCCGGTGTACCAGTCCTTGCTCTTACGGCTACGGCCACTCCCGATGTAGTAGAAGATATCCAGAACCAGCTTCACTTCAAGAAGCAAAACGTATTTAAAATGAGTTTTGCCCGCAAGAATCTTGCCTATGTAGTGCGCACCACCAACGACAAGTTGACCGAAATGGTTCATATCCTACAGTGTACCCAAGGCTCAGCAATCATTTACGCGAGAAGCCGAAAACGAACCAAGGAGATGGCAGAACTTCTGAACAAACAAGGTATTTCTGCTACATTTTACCATGCCGGACTGGATTCCGACGTGAAGGATATCCGACAGAAAAACTGGCAAAATGAAGAGATAAGAGTAATGGTAGCAACCAATGCTTTCGGCATGGGAATAGACAAGTCAGATGTGAGAATGGTAATTCATATAGATTGTCCAGACTCACTGGAAGCCTATTTTCAAGAGGCGGGACGAGGCGGAAGAGACGGCGAAAAAGCTTATGCTGTGCTGCTCTACAACCAGAGTGATGAAAACAAACTCATGAAACGCATAGACGAAACCTTCCCAGACAAAGAATTCATCAAAGACGTATACGAGCATCTTGCTTACTTTTTCCAGGTGGCAGTTGGAAGCGGAACGGGACAGACTTTCATGTTCGAGATAGAGAAGTTCTGCTTCACCTACAAGTACTTCCCTACTCGCGTAGACTCGGCTCTGCGCATTCTGGAGCGCTCAGGCTATATCCACTACGAGGACAATCCTGACGGAAAAGCAAGAATCAGATTTAACATCAGCCGAAATGATCTCTATCTGCTAGAGAATGTTTCGGAGAAGGAAGAGTCTGTTATTACGGGGCTTCTGCGTAATTACGGCGGTCTGTTTACCGACTATGTTTACATTGATGAGTCGCTGATAGAGCGTGTAAGCGAACTAAACCGTCAGCAGGTATACATGATTCTGAAAAATCTGAGTGCCCGCCACATCATCGACTTCATTCCCCGCCGCAAGACACCTTATATCAGCTACACGCGTCCTAGGGAAGATGGTTTCAGAGTTATCATCCCTGAGGAGGTATGGGAAGTACGCAAGAAACAGTTTACTGCCCACATCAAGAGCATTATCAGTTATGCAAAGAACGACAGCATCTGCCGTTCGCGCCAGCTTCTGGGTTATTTTGGCGAAAAAACGAAAATGAAGGACGACTGCGGGATATGTGATGTCTGCATAGACCACAAAATACCCCAGAAGCAAACCATTATATCAGAAATTCTAGACTTGCTGAAAGACGGAAAGCCACATGACATTACAGAATTAAACCAACTGAAATATGATTCAGAAGATATGGCTGCAGTTCTTGAAGAAATGGTTGCAGAGAATATGTTTTATGTCGAGGGAGACAAAATCGTTCATGCCCCATAAATGAAATAGCAGAAAGGTGTATCATAAGTTATACTTTATGAGCCCGCTCCCATATGAAATCACTAAAGCCCCTTATAAACAGAAAAAAGGGAACGACACCTCTCGGGCCATTCCCTTTTCAACATTATGTACGAGAAAAAAATTAGCTATTCTCAGGGCGAAGTTTACGAACTGTAACACCAGCCTGCCACATTTCCTTGTTGCGCATAGCCTCGAGTTCAGCGTTCAACTTCTCGCGGTAATCAGCCTGAGAGTTCTTGTCGATAGAAATCTGAGCCTCGTTACCTGTCTTTACAGAGTAGTACAACCACTCCATTACAGGCTTGATAGCCTCACGGAAACGAGGAGCCCAGTCAAGAGCACCACGCTGAGCTGTTGTTGAACAGTTAGCATACATCCAATCCATACCCTTAGCACCGAAGAGAGGGCCAAGGCTCTGTGTGAGCTCCTCAACAGTCTCGTTGAAAGCCTCAGATGGTGAGTGACCATTCTCGCGGAGCACGTCATACTGTGCCTCCAACAATCCCTCAATTGCACCCATCAATGAGCCACGCTCACCTGTGAGGTCAGAAGTAGCCTCACGCTGGAATGTTGTCTTGAACAAATAACCGGCACCGATACCGATACCGAAGGCAATAGTCTTCTCCTCTGCCTTGCCAGATGCATCCTGGTATACAGCGTAAGAGCAGTTCAAACCACGACCCTCGCAGAACATAGTGCGGAGAGAAGTACCAGAACCCTTAGGAGCAACCATGATTACATCAATATCCTTAGGTGGAACAACGCCTGTTCGGTCGCTCCAGTTGATAGCGAAACCATGTGAATAATACAAAGTCTTACCTGCTGTGAGGTGTGGCTTAATCTTTGGCCAGCATGCAATCTGACCGGCATCAGAAAGCAACATACAGATGATAGTACCCTTTTCAGCAGCTTCCTCGATAGAGAACAATGTCTTACCAGGAACCCAACCATCCTTCAGACACTTCTCGTAGGTCTTACCCTGACGCTGTCCGACGATGACGTTGAAACCATTATCGCGAAGGTTACAAGCCTGACCAGGACCCTGGATACCATAACCGATAACTGCGATTGTTTCGTTCTTCAATACTTCACGTGCTTTCTCCAATGAAAATTCATGACTGGTGACAACAGTTTCCATTACGCCACCGAAATTCATTTCTGCCATATTTTTTTATTTTTTTGTGCGGCTTGCCGTTTGTGGAGCCGCGGGTTATACTTGTCCATACGGATGCGAGCTGTATTCTTATCCAAAGAGAGCCTGTTTGATCCGTCCACCCCCTATCCAAGAAGGCGGCTCTGGGTTTATTTTTATTTTCTGAGTGCAAAGGTAAGCAAATAAAATGAAACTACCAAATTTTTCTTTCAATTTTTAATAAATTTAGCCTTACTTCTTACAACTTCCACCTCATTTGCGTCATTTTTGCCGTTTTTTGTTATCTTTATGCAGTATTCTTGCATTTTTTCTGCCTCACTTGTTTCTTCCAAATAGAAATGAAGTTGGTCTCCCTGGTGACTTTCTGCTACGTAAGCTATCTCAAATCTTTGCAAAAAGTGATTTTTGTAATAATCCAGATCAAAGAGGTCGAGGATATGTTCGATGTATTTCACCGAGTTGATGTGCCCGTTAACATCTACATCATGATAATAGGTGTCAATGGTTCTCACCAGCTTGGCATTCTTGCCCATTTTCACTCTCGAACTTGCCTGGATAGGACAAGGTTTTTCTGAATCAATATATTCCTTGATGAGCCCGTCGTGAATTTCAAAAATATCAACAGGCTGTCGGGTCTCCGTATCAATCATTGCCCACACGCTCTTGCCGTAACCGTAAACCTTGGCTTCTGATGATGATGTCTTGCCGCAGATTTTGAAATCTCGGGATGTGAAATATTTCATGGCACTCTCGCACCAGGTTTCTACCACAAAGCGGTCGTAAGACTTAGGCATCTCTGTCATCTCAATGGCCAGTCGGCTGAGAACCCATGTTTTGTGTCGGGGCATGAGGTAGTTCATACCGAACCCGCGGTCATTGCTGTGAAAATCGGCAGCATTGAGTAGATGATTTCCGAGATGCCCCATAAAGAGGTGGCTGCTGAAATCGCAGTGGAAAGGCTCAGATAGGAATTCGTAACGCCCTACCTTATCTAATATTTTCTGTTCCATAATATCTGTCTCGTCCTTTTATCTTGTTGTTTGTCTTGTTGTTTTAAACCGAAAAAGCCCCCTGCTCCGCTAGTTTGAAGCCAGGGGAACAAAGGGCATCAAAATATGAAAGAAATCTAATCTTCTGAATTCTGCTTGAGATAATCAGAGATGGGTTCGTCAAAACTTCTCGTAACAGCGATTCTGCCGCTTCGGGTATACTGAAGGAGGCAGTTGTAGCTGTTGAGCTGCTGGAAGAGGTCGGCGATGTCTTCGGTAAGTCCTGCCAGAAGCACGGTGCTGTAGGTAGGATTCACCTCCATCATGCGGGCATCATGCTTGCGGATGGTGCGCGAAACCTCTGGATTTTCTAGCAATACCGGAGTGGAAATCTTGAAGAGAGCCACTTCATGGATGAAGATTTGGTCGTCGGTGTAGTAATCGCTCTTCACCACGTCAATCTTCTTCTCTATTGCCTTGTTGATTTTCTCAATCTGCTCTTCATCACTCCAAACCGTGATGGTATACTTGTGTATATTCTTGATACTGCTGGCCGAAACATTCAAGCTCTCGATATTTACCTGTCTGCGAGTAAACACGGCAGTAATCTGATTCAGAATACCGGCAATGTTTTCTGAGTAAACAAGCAATGTATATAATTTCTTTTCGTTGTTATTCTCCATTTTTCCAAATTTTAAAATAATCGGTTACTTTTCGGAGTTTTTCCTTTTTGGAGGATGCTTCCTCATGAAGGAATTTACACCTTATTATATATAGCCGAAAGCTTTTAATAATTCAACTCGAGTTGCATCTCATCTACACTCTTGCCCGGCAGCGTCATCGGAACGATGTCTTCATTCTCCTTGATGGCGCACTCCAACAGGTAAGGACCCTTGGTGCTGATCATCTTCTCCACCTTAGCCTGAAGGTCCTTGCGGTCTATTACCACATCGTATGGTATGCCGTAGGCCTTGGCAATCTCTGCATAATGAGGATTCATCATGTGGGTGAAGGAGTGACGGCCGCCGAACATCAGGTCTTGCCACTGGCGAACGTTGCCCAAATAGTTGTTGTTCAGCAGAATCATCTTTACCGGTGCCTGCTGCTCCATGATGGTGCCTAGTTCCTGGATGTTCATCTGGAAACCGCCGTCGCCGAAGAAACAGCAGATGGTGCGGTCGGGAGCTCCGAAGGTGGCACCGATGGCTGCCGGAAGGCCGAAGCCCATGGTTCCGAAACCACCACTGGTTACGATGCTCAGCTTCTTGGTAAACTTGAAGTAGCGGCTACTGATCATCTGGTTCTGACCTACGTCGTTTACGAGAACTGCTTCATTATGAGTAGCTTCCGTTACCACGTTGGTCACCTCGCCCATAAGCAGCGGTCCCTCTGTAGGGTGGATATCCTTCTCTATTACCTTTTCCTGTTCCTGCTGGCGGTATTCCTCGAAGGAATCTCTCCACTCGCGGTGAACATTCTTGTTCAGCAGACGGGTAATGGCTGGCAGACTCTGCTTGCAGTCGCCCACAACAGCCACATCGGTCTTGATAACCTTATCAATCTCAGCCTTGTCAATGTCCAGGTGAATAATCTTGGCCTGGGGAGCATACTTAGAAGGCACGCCTGTGATACGGTCGCTGAAACGCATACCGATGGCGATGAGCACATCACACTCCTGGGTTTTCATGTTGGTAGCATAAGAACCGTGCATGCCGAGCATACCCATGTTGAGCGGGTGGTTGCTAGGCAGGGCAGAAAGGCCGAGCAGGGTTCTGCCGGCAGGGATATCTGCCTTCTCGAGGAATTCGATGAGTTCATTATGTGCACCGCCAAGCTCTACTCCATGACCCACGAGGGCGAATGGTTTCTTGGCATTGTTGATGAGTTCGGCAGCTTCAGCCACCGCCTTTTCATCTATCGTAGGATAAGGGTTGTAAGATGTAACCTTCTCACATTTCACTGGTTCCCACTCGCATGTAGCCACCTGCGCATTCTTTGTAAAGTCGAGCACCACAGGTCCCGGACGTCCGCTGCGGGCGATGTAGAAAGCACGGCTCACAGCCCATGCCACATCCTCGGCACGGCGTATCTGGTAAGACCACTTGGAGATTGGCTGGGTAACACCCACGAGGTCTACCTCCTGGAAGGCATCGGTACCCAGGGCACCTACGCCTACCTGTCCGGCGATGACTACGATTGGTGTAGAATCCATCATGGCATCAGCGATGCCGGTCAATGTATTAGTAGCTCCAGGACCACTAGTGACAAGAGCGACGCCCACTTCGCCGCTGACTCGGGCATAACCCTGTGCAGCGTGAGCAGCAGCCTGCTCGTGACGTACCAAGATGTGGTCAAACATCTTCTTTTCACCTCTCGTGTAACCGTACAGTGCATCAAACACTGGCATGATGCTGCCGCCCGGATATCCGAAGATGGTTTTAACATCCTCGTTTTTCAGGGAGCGCATCAGTGCTTCGGCTCCTGTTATTACTTCTTTTGCCATTTATATGTTATTATTCTGAATAATTCAAAAACTTTTCTTTTCTCAAAGACTCTAAAAACTGTCTTTTCAAAGACTCTCGAAGATTAGTCGATGATTCTCACACCGCCCTTATCTGCCGAACTTACGCTCTGGGCATAAGCGCGCAGTGCCTTGCTAACCACGCGGTTGCGCTTCAGTGGCTGCTGTGGGCGTGCTGCGAGTTCCTCGTCAGAGAGCTTCACATTGATGGAGCGACTAGGGATATCAATGACGATGATGTCGCCATCCTTAATCTTGCCGATGTTACCACCTGCTGCAGCCTCAGGACTGATGTGACCGATGCTCAAGCCTGATGTACCGCCTGAGAAGCGGCCGTCGGTGATGAGGGCACATTCCTTGCCCAGGTGACGGCTCTTGATGTAAGAGGTTGGGTAGAGCATCTCCTGCATGCCAGGGCCACCCTTCGGACCCTCGTGGGTGATGACTACGCAGTCGCCTGAGTTAACCTTTCCGCCGAGGATGCCTTCGCATGCATCTTCCTGAGAATCAAAGCATACGGCTGGACCCTCAAAATGCCAGAGCATTGGGTCTACGCCGGCTGTCTTTACTACGCAACCATTCTGGGCGATGTTACCGAAGAGCACTGCCAGTCCGCCATCCTTGGTGTAGGCATGCTCGAGGTCGCGAATACAACCCTCGGCGCGGTCGATGTCAAGACTCTCCCACTGAGCGTCCTGGCTACCCATCTGGGTAGAGAACTTTCTGCTCGGTGCTGAGTGGTAGATTCTGTCAGCCTCGGCATCAATCTCTGTGCCGGTAATGTCGTATTTCTTCATCTGCTCATCGAGTGTCTTGCCGTCAACACGCTTTACGGCGCCGTTGATCAGACCGCCCTTGTTCAGCTCGTTCAGGATACCGAGGATACCACCTGCGCGGTTGCACTCCTGTACACTGTATTTCTGGGTGTTAGGGCTCAACTTGCAGAGGCAAGGCACCTTGCGACTCAATTGGTCGATGTCTTCCATCTTGAAGTCTGCGCCAGCTTCCTGAGCTACTGCCAGCAAGTGGAGCACGGTGTTAGTGCTTCCGCCCATGGCGATGTCCAGGGTCATGGCGTTGAGGAATGCGTCGCGGGTAGCTATATTGCGTGGCAATACGCTCTCGTCGCCGTCCTCATAATATGCATAAGCGTTCTTAACTATCTGGCGTGCTGCATCTTTAAAAAGTTGGATACGGTTTTTGTGGGTAGCAAGAATGGTTCCGTTGCCTGGCAAACTCAGACCGATGGCCTCGGTGAGTGAGTTCATTGAGTTGGCGGTAAACATACCTGAGCAGCTACCGCAACCTGGGCAGGCGCACTGCTCAATCTGCGTCATCTCCTCGTCAGAAACGCTTGTATCAGCACCCTTAATCATAGCTGTAATCAAGTCGGCGTTCTCACCCTTCCAACGTCCGGCTTCCATAGGTCCACCTGAGCAGAACACGGTAGGAATGTTCAGTCGCATAGATGCCATGAGCATACCTGGGGTTACCTTGTCGCAGTTTGAGATGCAAATCATGGCGTCGGCTTTGTGAGCATTGACCATGTATTCTACAGAGTCGGCAATGATGTCACGGCTTGGGAGGGAATAGAGCATTCCGTCGTGTCCCATTGCGATACCGTCGTCAACGGCAATGGTATTGAATTCGGCTGCGTAGCACCCCATAGCTTCGATTTCCTTCTTGACGATCTGACCGATTTCATGAAGATGGGTATGACCTGGCACAAACTGAGTAAAGCTGTTCACGATAGCAATGATTGGTTTACCAAACTGCTCGTGTTTCATACCTGCAGCTACCCAGAGTGCTCGGGCACCTGCCATTCTTCTACCTTCAGTGCAGACGCTACTTCTTAATGGATGTTTCATATCTTTTTTCTTTTATTTCCTTGCTTAAAAGGGCTCTTTCAAACCCATTTGTTATAATTTGCCTGCAAAGATACAGAGAATTTATGTAATAGCCAACTAATTTCGTATAAAATTTCAGAAAACTTCGTTTTTTTGTTAGAAAAACAAATAAAATGCTTACAATTTATCACGATAGATACTCATTTCTGCTGATTTTGTGCAAAAAAACAAGAAAGAGCTTATTAACCACACTGAACTCTTATCTTATTAAGATTACCTGACGAAAAAGTATAAAGCGAGGCGGCCAGACATGTAAGAAAGGTAAGAAGAAAAAAAATCCTCCTAAACCGAAGTTTAGGAGGACCTGGTCACAAGACCAAATATCTGAAACTACTTATTTATTCAGCTGCATTGTTATCATTAAATGTAGCAACACGGTTGAACTCAACCTGCTTGAAGAGCTTGTCAGTAGCACCCATACCCTTAGCCTGCAGACGATTTGCGCTAATCTTGTAAGTCTTAACGAGAATGTTCTTTACAGCATTGGCACGAGCCTCAGAAAGTTTCTGGTTAAGTTCCTTAGAACCCTCTGGAGATGCATAACCCTTAATTTCAACCTTAGCATCTGGATGATTCTTCATATACTGAGCAATCATCTCGATGTTTGGCATCTGGCTACGCTCTACTTTTGACTTACCTACAGTAAACAATACTGTTGGCTGCAAATTGGTAGCAGTAGCTGGCTTTACATACTTAGGAGCCTTCTGGCACTCATTGAGCGCATTCTGGAGATCCTTGATCTGCTTGTCCTTAGCTGCGAGTTCAGAATCCTTGCTATTCAAGTCGTTGCGGAGGTTGTTGATCTGACCATTCAAACCATCAATCTCGTTCTGGTCGCGTGGAGTTACGATAGTGAAGTTGTGAGAGTTGTTAGAACCCTTGAACTTGTAGTTAACACCCACCTTAACCTGGAAAGCAGACTTGTTAACATCAAACTGGCAACCATTGCAAGCACTCTTGTTGTCGTGAAGGAACCAATTCATAGATGGCTCTACATATACCTGCCAAGCCTTGTTTGCGCCAAGGTTGAATGCGAAGTCAACACCTGCGTTAGCTGTGAGGGCATTGAGGTTGCCATTATGAAGGTTGAAAGAGTGGTAACCGCCGATGCCTGCCAATGGGATGATTTCGAATTTACGTGGCTCACCCTTGTAACCCAAGAAGAGGTTTGTTGCATTGATAGTACCGATGAACTTACCGCTTGCACCACGAACCAAAGTCTTATGTGTAAAAGGCAGGTTGCGGTTACGAGCATAGAGGTCAGCCTCTACAGCAGCACCCCAAACTGGAGTAAACCACTTTCCGAGACGTACACCTACTGAAGGATTTACGTTCTTGAACCATGCATTGTGAGTAGTCTTTGTAGCAGCTCCAACGTTTACACCAAGATACCAATTGTCAAAGAACTTGCTCTCCTGTGTAGTCTGAGCAGATGCAGATACTGCCATTACGGCAGCAGCAAACATTAATACTAACTTTTTCATTTTCTCTCTAAAATTTGATTTTATATAAATTACTTAAAACTTCATTTTCAGGGTGCAAAATAATAAAAAAAATTATTAACTACCAAATTTTTGGCCATATTTTATGCTGTAAAATATAAAAAATGGAGAAAAAGAACATTTTAATATCCTATTTCTCCATTCTATTTTACTCAAAATGAATAATCTGAGCCATTATTGGTTCTATCCGTTTCTATCAGAAAACATCTTCTGAAGAAAGCTAAAGTTCGAAAACCTGAGCGCTTCTGCCTGCGATGGTTACCTGCTTGTTGCCCAAGCCAAAAACCGAGAGTTTCAGCGTGCGAGGCAAGGCATTCACCACTTTAAGCCAGGTTTTGCCCGATTTAGAATCCTTCACCACACTGGTGCCCACATATTTCTTCAGCGCATCCGGCAGACTGAGCACGGATGAGATGTAGAGGTCACCGGCATGCTGACCGAACATCTTCTGCATCTTGTAGCTCTCGCTCGCGCGTACATTATTATTATCAAAGTAAATCATGTCCGGCTGCCAGTTGCTGTATCCGTCCTTACACAAGAGAGGAGCATAGGATGTCATTTCTACCACATCGCCGTTGCGCTCCACATTGCAGAGGTGGATGCCCTCAGCCAGCGCATTGTCTACCGCATTGGCACCGCGAGATGCATATTCGCCCAGATAAACCTTAGGAGCCTTGCGGTCGTAATGGTCGTAATAATCCTGATGGTTCAGGAACCAGCCCGGCTGCTCATAATAATGCTCGTCTACGGCATCAATCCAGCGCTTGTTTTCGCGGGCAATCTTCCAACCCTCAATATAATCGGAAGACGGGAAGTGGAACGGACCTACGGTACCCACCACCTCTATCTGAGGATACTTCTGCTTCACTGCCTTGCAGATCATCAGGTAGCGCTGCTCGAAATCGGTAGAGATAAGGTCTTCGTTGCCGATGCCTATCATCTTGAGGTTGAACGGAGCCGGATGACCCGCATCGGCTCTCATCTTAGCCCACTTAGAGGTGGCAGGGTCGCCATTCGCCCATTCTATCAGGTCTAGCACGTCCTGAATATACTGCGGCATCTCGCTCATCGGGATTCCGCCCTGCTGACCAGCCACTCCGCGCTCATCTGCCACAGAGTTCTGACAAGGAACACCTGCCGCCAATACAGGCAGCGGCTCGGCTCCCATATCCTCGCACCACTGAAAATACTCATAGAAACCCAGCTGGCGGGTCTGATGGTATCCCCAGATGTTGTAGGCTGGCTTGCGATCTTTCTGCGGACCCACGCTCTCCTTCCAGTGATAAATGTTCTTGAGCCCCTGACCGTGGAGCATGCAGCCGCCCGGGAAGCGCACGAAGCGAGGCTTCAGGTCGGCAATGGCCTCGGCAAGGTCTTTACGCAGTCCATGCCCCTTGTAAGTATCTTGTGGTTTGAGACTTACCAAATCTACCGCCACTTTCTGCTCGCCCTTAGGCAAGATGGCGAACCGGATGTTCTTGCCCAGTTTGCCTTCCTTGGTGATGGCTTCGCTGGCGAGTTCGCCCTCATATTTATCGATAACGATGAGCTGCGCCTTATATTCCTTCCAGTCAGTTCCCTGCACCTTAATCTTGGCCTGGCATACCGGCAATCCCTCCTGGTTTACGAGCGCCAGGGTGAGATCTTTCTTCTTGGCATCGAAGCAGCGGGCGTGCAGGCTCACCTCGTAGATGGCCGGCTGATGCTTACCCTCCTTGCCCTCAACGGCAGCTCCGCGACGTATGGCGATGCCGTCCCAACCTATATTATAAATAGGTGTGGCGCCCAGAACGGCATAATGGGGATTGTTCTGGCTCACCCCGTTTTCGGTGGCGATGCCCTCTTTCTCTACCCCCACCCATGCCGTGGTGGCATTCCACTGGTGGCGGTGGTCTTCCTTGTTATACTCAAAGTCGCCGTTCTGCAACATTTCTGCAGAGAGTCCTCCGTCGGCAGCGTGGCTGATGTCTTCGAAGAAGATACCCATCAGCTTGTTGGAGATGCGGTGGGATTTCTGTGGATTGATGCTGAGGTTGGCAGGGATTTCCGAATCTTTCGGCAGGTCGATGTGGTTGTCCTCGGCATAAGCTGCGAGGTCGGCATCGGTCTTCGGCATCGGCTGGGCGTTGAGTTTTGCCTCTTCAGAGAGGGCGTGGAACCAGGAGCGAATGTAGTTGAGATGTACGGCCGGCACCTCGAAATCGCAGCCCTGGAAGAGTTTTCCGCCTATGGTTGCGGTGTCGCGCTGCCAGAGTATCTCATCAGCTGAAGCCTCCAGCGTATCTTCCTTGAAGGTACGGAAATCGTTGCTTGCCTGTACATATCGCTTGCCTTTGGATGTCTTGAGATAGATGTCGAAGTTGCCGTCATCCATCTGATAGGCAGCCACATCCTTCACGCCTTTTTCGCGGATGATGGGATAATCCTGCGGGCGCCAGGTGATGAGATCTTCTGAATAGGCTACGGCAAACTGCGGTGCATGCTGGTTCACGCTCCAGAGTGCGCGCCATGTGCCGTCGTTGGCTTTTACCACGAAGGGGTTATACATCTTCTTTTCAGCTCCCCACGGACCGTAGTCGCTGGCGCAAAGCTGTCCTACATCCACCCAACGCTCATCGTCGGTGAAATAAGCCAGATGCAATCCCTGGTTGGGTGCTGGCGAATAGATGAATATCTGGCAGATGGAGTCCTTGCCCTGTATGGTGTATGCAGGGGCATCCTTGTCTATTTGCTTCTGCATCTGCTTCCTGCTGACAGCCTGACTGGCACTGGCAGCTGCCACGAGCAGCGCTGATGTAAATATGTACTTTAGTCTTATCATGTTTCTATATTTTTAGATTAATATTGTTTGTTCATTTTACACTATTTCTCTCGGCTTGATAAAAAGGCAGAGTGCATCCCTGCACCCTGCCCCACAAATTAGAGAGTTATAAAAAATCAAGTATGCAGTGACTTAAGCACTGCTTCTTTCTGAAATAATTATCTTCTTTTTAGCTGTAATATTCCTTCTTGCCGGCAGCCAGCGTATTCTTCATCAGCGAGCAGATGGTCATCGGACCAACGCCTCCCGGAACAGGAGTGATGAAGGAACACTTCTCTGCCACCTCGTCGAATTTCACATCACCGTTCAAGCGGAAGCCGCTCTTCTTCGTAGCATCAGGCACGCGGGTGGTACCCACATCAATGACTACGGCTCCCGGCTTCACCATATCGGCTATCACGAAATCAGGACGGCCTATGGCTGCGATGATGATATCTGCCTCCTGACACTCTTTCTTCAAATTCTTGGAATGGGAGTGGCATACGGTGACGGTAGCATCGCCATACTGCTTCTGCATCATCAGCTGAGCCATTGGCTTGCCTACGATGTTGCTTCTGCCCAGAATGACGCATTTCTTGCCACTGGTCTCAATATTGTAATGCTGCAGCAGGGTGAGGATACCGAGCGGAGTGGCAGAGATGAAACAAGGCATGCCGAGCGACATTCTGCCCACGTTTACCGGGTGGAATCCGTCTACATCCTTGCGGTAATCTATTGCCATGGTCACCTTCTGCTCATCGATGTGCTTAGGCAGAGGAAGCTGAACGATGAATCCGTCAACATTATCATCCTGGTTCAGCTTGTCTACACACTGCAGGAGCTCTTCTTCGGTAACATCCTCCTCATAACGGATGAGGGTCGACTTGAATCCACACTTCTCGCAGGCCAGCACCTTGTTCTTCACATAGGTTTCACTGCCTCCGTCGTGCCCTACGAGCACGGCTACCAGGTGTGGCTGCTTGCCTCCGTCGGCAACAATCTGTGCCACCTCCTGGGCTATCTGTTCCTTGATGGCGGCTGCCGTCGCCTTTCCGTCGATTAACGTCATTCTTTCTTTAGTTTATAATTTATAATTTATAGTTTATAGGGCATTCTTGCCTATCGCAAGTTTGCTATACGGCAAAGCCGCTATAAACCATTAACTATCAAGTGATTTACATTCCCGGCATCTTAGGCATGCCTGGCATACCCTTCATGCGGCTCATCATCTGCGCCATTTTATTGCCGGTCATCATCTGCATCATCTTGCGGGTCTGGTCAAACTGCTTGATGAGTTTGTTCACCTCCTGGATGTTGGTGCCCGAACCCTTAGCGATGCGCTGGCGGCGTGATGTGTTGAGGATGGCTGGGTTGGTGCGCTCCTTAGGAGTCATACTCTGGATGATGGCCTCTACGCCCTTGAATGCATCCTCTGGGATATCTACGTCGCGGATGGCCTTGCCCACGCCCGGAATCATCGCTGCCAGATCCTTGATGTTACCCATCTTCTTAATCTGCTGGATCTGGTTGTAGAAATCGTTGAAGTCGAACTGGTTCTTTCTGATCTTCTTCTCCAGTTTCTTGGCCTCTTCCAGGTCGAACTGCTCCTGTGCGCGCTCTACGAGGGATACCACGTCACCCATGCCGAGGATTCGGTCTGCCATACGAGCTGGGTGGAACACGTCAATGGCGTCCATCTTCTCGCCGGTACCTATAAACTTGATTGGCTTGGTTACCACGGTACGGATACTGAGGGCAGCACCACCGCGGGTATCACCATCGAGCTTGGTGAGAACAACGCCGTTAAAGTCGAGGCGGTCGTTGAATTCCTTAGCTGTGTTTACGGCATCCTGACCGGTCATGGAGTCAACCACGAAAAGGGTTTCGTCTGGACGGAGATGATTCTTGAGATTGCTGATCTCGTTCATCATCTGCTCATCAATGGCGAGACGTCCAGCTGTATCGACGATTACCACATCGTTGCCGTTGGTCTTAGCCTGCTGGATAGCATGGTCGGCGATACTGAGCACATCCTTGTTCTCTGGCTCGCTGTATACCGGAACACCCACCTGCTCACCCACTACATGGAGCTGCTGGATAGCTGCCGGACGGTAAACGTCGCAGGCCACTAACAATGGTTTCTTGCCTTTCTTGGTCTTGAACATGTTGGCAAGCTTTCCGCTGAAGGTAGTCTTACCCGAACCCTGCAGACCGCTCATGAGGATGACGGCCGGATGGCTTTCGAGCTTCAATGGGGCTTCTTCACCGCCCATGAGTTCTTCCAGTTCATCGTGCACCAACTTGATCATCAGTTGTCCCGGTTTTACGGCAGTAAGTACATTCATGCCGAGTGCTTTCTCCTTCACCTTGTTGGTGAATTCCTTAGCCACTTTAAAGTTTACGTCGGCGTCGAGGAGTGCACGGCGCACATCCTTCATGGTTTCCGCCACGTTGATTTCTGTAATTTTTCCCTCGCCCTTCAAGATTTTGAACGAGCGTTCCAGTCTATCACTTAAATTTTCAAACATTTTTCTTTCTTTATATTTTTGGCTACAAAGATACGATTTTTTTTCGAGAAAGCCAACTTGTTTATGCTTTTTTTTTATCCCGTCGGCTAAAATAGCTGTCGCTCTGCCTTTCCCGAGTTCATTTCTTCAGTTTTCTCTTGTGCTTATTTTTCTGGATTCTCCTTCTTTTTCGATTTTGATTCAGCATCAGAAGTTGCTTTTTTCTCTTCTGTAGCCATTTCAAAAGGAGGATCTTTCTTAAAAGCCGAGACATCATACGGATTAGTCAATTCATACTTTTTCCCCGTTGCTTTTTCATAAGCAGCTATCACAGGATCCTTATGTTCCATTTTTTCAAATACCTTTTTAGCCTGTTGCAAATGCTTCTTATCACGTTTTCCCTGTTTATCCATCCATCCGAAAGCATCAAAACCAACGCCAGTAGATGAAGTTGGCAAAGAGTTTATCTTCTCCTTAATATCCTCTTCCATGTTTTTGATGCCTTCCTGATTCTTGCCCCAAACTGTCACTTCGCCTAATTGTTTGGCATCCGGCAAGAGAAACAGAGTATCCGGCAGTTCCTTGTACCGGATAGTTGCCTTCATAAAACCAGGTTTCGATACGGTTGCTGAATCAAACTGATAGCGCATCGTCCAATAGCCCCGATAATCTGTTCTTGCCCAATGATTGTTATTGGTATGAATAAGTGCTTCACGAATAGGCACATGATTTTCTGCCGATGCGATGACACACGTTTTCTGCGCATAGGCTACCTGCCCTAACATGGCAAGCAATACTGTTAAAATCAATATGATACGCTTCATGCTTTTTCTCTGATTTATATCTTTTCTTTGTACCAGACAAATTACTTCTTCTTAAATATGAATCTGATACAAAAGTAATGATTAAATCTGATATTTCATTAAATTCCCCAAGAAGTTTAAGTTCATTTAAAGAGTAATGTAATAAAATTAAGCGTCTATAACAGTTGGCCTATTTATATAGCATCATTCAAAGGTATATAGTATCATTCAAAGGAAAGATATGGTGTTTTCAACACTAAGAAATATTTTTATAAGTAAAAGCATATAGTTTTTAGAGTTCTTGCATATAGTCTTTTTAGTCAAAACACATAGTTTCCCAGATATTACCACTAGGCTCAGCAACTCTGCCAAGCCTAGTCAGCAGGTCTGCCGACTGCAGTCAGCACATCTGCCGAGCCTAGTGACAACTCTCTGTTAAACCAGTTCCGTTACTGCAGAAATAATTCACTTATATTCTATTGAGTTCATTTGATTATTCTACTATTCCACGTTGCTCGATTCTCTTAGCCTCTTCAAGAAGCTTAATGGCATCTACATACTGAGCGATGCCCTGAGCCACCTCCTTGGCAGCCTTCATTGCCAGGACTACAGTCTGCGGACGGTGTACCACATCACCTCCGGCAAACACACCGCGACGGGTGGTCATACCGAACGGACGTTCAACAACTTTTACATATCCCTTCTCATCCACCTCGATTCCGGCAGTGGTAGAAACGATACGGTTGGCTGGTCTTGAACCGATGGCGAGATAGATTCTGTCGAATTTTTCTACCCTTTCACCCTCAGGAGTGTTCAGCACACAGCTTCCCAGACGACCGTTTTTACCCTTCAGAAAAGCCTCGACGGTAGTTTTCCACTCAAATTTCACGCCTTCCTTCACAGCATCTTCATATTCGCTCTTGATGGCCGGCATCTCTTCCTGGGTCTTACGGTACAGCACAGTTACATCGGCACCCAGACGGATAGCAGTACGGGCAGCATCCATGGCCACGTTTCCGCCGCCAATGACACCCACCTTCTCGCCGTCGCGCAGCGGAACCATGTCGCGGGTCAAAGCGCCTTCGTTATAGGCATTCACGTTATGCAGAAAGTATGTACTCTGGCTCACACCGTGGAGCTTTGAGCCCGGTGTAGAGTCCATGTTCTGAGGCACGCTGGTACCTGTGCCCATAAAGATGGCGTCGTAGCCTGCACGAAACAGACTGTCGATGGTTACATTGTTCTCGCCCACCATGCAGTTGGTGATAAACTGCACACCGAGGGCAGCAATCTTAGCCACCTCATCGCGCACTACCGACTTAGGCAAGCGATACTCAGGAATACCGTACATCAACACGCCTCCCGGCTCAGCCTGCCCCTCGAAAATGGTGACGTTGAAGCCCTGACGCGCCAGATCGCCGGCTACGGTCAAGCCGGCAGGACCCGAACCGATGACTGCCACACGGCCACGTGTTTTCTGTGGCAACTTCTCGCGCGAAAGATTCATCTTGGTATCAAAATCGGCAATAAACTGCTCCAGTTTGCCAATCTGTACCGGTTTGCCTTTCTTTCCGAGCACGCAGCTGCCCTGACACTGTTTCTCATGAGGGCATACACGGCCGCAGATGGCCGGCAGGTTGCTCTTGGCATTGATGATGCTCATCGCCGCACCCATGTTACCCATAGAGAGTTCGTGTACGAAATCAGGTATGTCGTTGCCTATCGGGCATCCCTTCTTGCACTGCGGAATCTTGCAGTGTAGGCAGCGTTTTGCCTCTTCAATGGCTTCGTGGGTCGAAAAGCCCTCGTTCACTACCTGGAAGGCTGCAGCATCTGTCTGCTGTTCAGCTGCATCATTCTGTTTTGCAGCATCGGCAGTTTCCGTCTGCTTCACTATTGTTTCTGTTGTATTCTGCCCAGCGGTCTGTGCCTCTGCAGCATTCTTAATATTTTTCATTTCTTTCTGTTCACTCATAATAGAACTGCTCTCCTGTTTTATTGATTCTACAATCTATCCTTTGATTTGTGGGTGCAAAGGTACGAATAATATTTCATAAATCGCCTATCCTCCTTACATATTTTCATTTTTTCCGCTTTTTTCCTTATTATCTACAAAAACAAAGCCCTACATTCACATGCAAGGCTTAAAACAATATAAGCCCTACATTCATATGCAAGGCTTATGAAAGTAACACAGAGGGGGCAATTGTTAAGGTTGCCCCCTCACAAATAACAATTTTATTTTTCTTTAATCTCAATATCTTCCTTCACATGATTCCGAATCTTGGTGAGGAAGAGTTTCATACGCTTCGCATCCTTGTGGTCGATGATGTCGATGAGCTCAGCAAGCTCCTCTCTGATCTGTGCCACCTGACCCGATGTGTATGGGTTGAAGAGGATTTCCTGCAACAGGTAATCATCTTCGTTGAGCACGCCCTTAGCTATCTGCATGTGGCGCTTGAAGGTGGTGCCCGGAGCATCCTGGTGCTTCATCACTGCCGCAAAGGAAAAGGTGCTCACGAAAGGAATACTCAGCGAGTAAGCCACCGTCTGGTCGTGCTCATCAAATGTATACTCATGCAGACTCAACCCCAACTTCTGGTAGAGGTCCTTGAAGAATATCTTGCCCATGTAGTCACCCTCCTTGATGATGACTGCATTCTCCTCTGAAAGCTGGTTCAGATTGGCAAAGGTTGGGCCGAACATAGGGTGCGTGCTCACGAAGCGGAAACCGCTCTTCTCGTAAAACTCCTGCAGTCCGGTCTTTACCGAAGCTATGTCGCTGATAATGCAGTCGTGAGAGAGATGTGGCAACACCTCTTCGAAGGCTGGCAGCGTATATTTTACCGTCACCGCATTGATAACCAGTTCGGGACGGAACATCTCTATCTCTTCCATCTTGGTGAAGCGGTAACAGTTGTAGGTGAAGCGCAGTCGCTTGGCATCCTTCTCGTAAACCGCCACCTCGTGGTCGAAACTGAGCAGGTCGATGAAGAAACTTCCCATCTTACCTGCTCCCATAATTAATATTCTCATTTTTTTATAAAGTGAAGAACGAAGAGTGAAGAACGAAGAATTCTCTTGTTTAAAGAACAAAGAACCCATAAAAGCATATGAATTCTTCACTCTTCGTTCTTCACTCTTCACTTAATTTACTTCTGGTTCAGGATTTCCAACTGCTGGCGGACACTCTCCTCATGGATGTGCTCGAAAATCTGAGCGGCAAACTCAGGGCTCATGCCGCAGAGGGCTGCCTGGGCACCACGCTTGTCGAGAATCTCGTTGTAACGGTTGGTCTGAACGATGGTCATGTTGTGCTCCTTCTTGTAGGTACCAATCTCGCGGCAAACGCGCATACGCTTAGCCAGGAGATCCATCAGCTGGTTGTCGCACTCGTCAATCTGACCGCGCAGCTGGTGCAGACCCTCTGTAGAATAATGCTCATCGCGCACTACGAGGAGGCTGAGGATGTAATCCAACACCTCTGGGGTAACCTGCTGCTTGGCATCGCTCCATGCATCGTCTGGGCTGCAGTGGCTCTCAACGATGAGGCCGTCGAAACCTAAGTCCATTGCCTGCTGGCAGAGAGGGGCGATGAGGTCGCGTCGGCCGCCGATGTGGCTAGGGTCGCAGATGATTGGCAACTGTGGTATGCGGCGGTGCAACTCGATAGGAATCTGCCACATAGGAAGGTTGCGGTAAATCTTCTTGTCGAAGCTGGAGAATCCGCGGTGGATGGCACCGAGCTTCTTGATGCCTGCCTGGTTGATGCGCTGCAGGGCACCGATCCAAAGCTCGAGGTCTGGGTTTACCGGGTTCTTAACGAGCACAGGCACGTCTACGCCCTGAAGACTGTCGGCAAGTGCCTGCATGGCGAATGGGTTGGCAGAAGTACGTGCGCCTACCCACAGAATGTCGATTCCATATTTCAGTGCGAGCTCTACATGCTCTGGGGTAGCCACCTCAGTAGCTGTCAGCATGCCTGTTTCTTCCTTCACCTGCTTCATCCAAGGCAAGGCTGTTTCACCGTTACCCTCGAAGCCTCCCGGTTTAGTGCGTGGCTTCCACACACCTGCGCGGAACATGTGGCAACCTTTGGCAGCCAACTGCTTAGCGGTAGTCATAACCTGCTCTTCTGTCTCTGCCGAGCAAGGGCCGGCAATGACGCAAGGGCGTTCCTGATCACTAGGAAAATTCAATGGTTCTAATTCTAATTCCATAGTCGTATATTTTTATTTTTTACTTTTTTTCTTTTTTATCTTTAAGATTAAAGCCCGGGGGGACCAGCGATGGAATCGCTGGGAACGGGGGCGGAAAGGGGAAAGGCTCTTTTTACCTTTCAAAGGGGTTAAGGCTCTTTTTACCTTTTTCCCCTTTTACCTTTTTACCTTTCAAAAACCTTCCTGATTCTTTCCAGGGCCTCTTTCATCTTCTCATCCTTGGCACAGAGGCTGATACGGATGTAACGCTTGCCGTTGGTTCCGAAGATGAAGCCAGGGGTGATAAAGACGCGAGCCTCATGCAGAATCTTCTCTGTCAGGTCTTCTACATCAGCATATTTCTCAGGTATCTTGCCCCAGAGGAACATGCCAACCTGGTTAGGGTCAAACTGGCAGTCGAGCACCTTCATGATCTCCTCAGCAATGTCGCGGCGGCGGCGGTAGTTCTGGATGTTGTTCTCGCGGTGCCATTCATCCGTGTTGTTAAGCATCGCCTCGGCTGCAGCCAGCTGTATGCCTCGGAAGCTTCCGTTGTCAATGTTGCTCTTCACCTTCAGAATCCATGAGATGAAAGTCTTGTTGCTCGAAATCATCGCCACACGCCAGCCTGGCATGTTGTGGCTCTTGCTCAGAGAATTGAACTCGATGCAGCAGTCCTTAGCTCCCGGCACCTGCATGATGCTCATAGGGTGCTCGTTGAGGATGAGCGAATATGGGTTGTCGTTCACCACCACGATGTTGTGCTTCTGGGCGAATGCCACCAGCTTTTCGTAGGTTTCGCGCTTTGCCACACCGCCTGTCGGCATGTTAGGATAATTGGTCCACATCAGCTTTACGTGGCTCAGGTCCATCTTCTCCAGGGCGTCGAAATCGGGCTGCCATCCGTTATCCTCTCTCAGATCGTAGTAGGTAATCTTGGTACCCAGAATCTTGTTGATGGCGGTGTAGGTAGGGTATCCCGGGTTCGGGATAAGCACCTCATCGCCAGGGTTGCAGAAGGCGAGCGTTACGTGCAAGATACCTTCCTTGCTACCTATGAGGGGCTGGATTTCTGTAGCCCAGTCGAGGTCTACATCATACCAGCGCTTATAGAAACCAGCCATTGCTTTGCGCAACTCTGGTATGCCCACCGTAGGCTGATATCCGTGTGCGTTTGGATTGTTGGCTACCTCGCAGAGCTTGTCAATGGTCTGCTTAGAAGGCGGCATGTCTGGGCTTCCGATGGCCAGACTGATGATGTCTTTGCCCTCGGCATTAAGCTTAGCCACTTCCTTCAGCTTGCGGCTGAAGTAGTATTCCTGTATTTCCGTTACTCTATTGGCTGGTTGTATCATAATTTTCAATGAATAATTTATAATTAATAATGTATAAATGGGCTTTCACCCTTCGAACTGGCGAATTCTTCACTCTTCGTTCTTCACTCTTCACTTAATTTACTCCTTCTCCTCATATTCTCCCAACACCTTTATCTTCTTCACGAGCGGCGTTATGGCGTCGATGCTCTGGCGGTATCGGGTCAGGTTGTCGAAGGTGAGGTCTACGTAGAAGAGGTATTCCCACTCATGTCCGATGTTTGGCAGCGACTGAATCTTGGTGAGATTGATGTCGTAGAAACTCAGGATGGTGAGCACCTTGGAGAGCGATCCCTTATCGTGAGCCAGACTGAAGACGATGCTCGCCTTGTTGGCCTTTTCGATGGGACGGAGCAGGGCTGCCTTCTGCGGATTGCAGACCACGAGGAATCGGGTGTAGTTGTGCGGATTGTCGTGGATGTCTTCCTGCAGCACCTTCATGCCGTACATGTGGGCGGCGTAAGAAGAGCAGATGGCTGCCCATCCCCTTACCTTGTGCTGGGCGATATAGGCTGCCGAGCCTGCGGTATCTTCTGCCTCCACCGCCTTGAGGTCGGGATGGTTGGCTAGGAACTTGCCGCACTGCATGAGGGCTACCGGATGGGAGTGAACCTCCTGCAGGGTGCTCCAGTCGTCTTCTGGCAGACAGCAGATGCTATGCTCTATATGGAGCTTGTGTTCGCCTACCACGGTGGTTCCGCTCTGCCGGAGCAGTTCGTAATTGTGGAGCAGGCTGCCCGCAATGGTGTTTTCTATGGCGCAGATGCCTACTACAGTAGGGTCGCGCTTGATGTTTTCGAACACCTCTTCGAAGGTAGCACAACAGATGATTTCAATCTGTTCGCCCTCGAAATACTGGTGGGCGGTAATGTCGTGGAAAGATCCCAACTCTCCTTGAATTGCTATTCTCTTCATGTTTCTTTTATCTTGTCTAATGTTACGAAAAACGGTCCTACTCAATAAGAGCGGGACCGTTTCGATGATTTCAAGAATCTAATATCCTAAGTTGAAATTTACACGCAACTTCCCGCTTTACAATTATTTGCAAAGTAAAAGTAATAGCTAAAAAAGAATGCGTTAAACTTCTTCATTGTCTTTACATTTTATATGTTACTCACTTTTGTTCTTTCCGAGCCCGTTTCTCCTTTATTATATAAGGAGCTTATCTGTGCTCAGATTTCGAGTCTCGACTAGCAAAAATCTCAACTCGATTGCAAAAGTAACATTTTTCTTTGATACTACCAAACAATTTGATATATTTTTCTTCATTTTCCTTATATTTTATGCTAAAAAACATATTTTCGCCCGATTTTTATCATCAGAATACGGAAAAATGCAGAAAAATGTACTCAAAAGCTAGGCGCTAGGGAGAGACGCAACGCCGGAATCCGTGAGACAAGCCCTCTTCCTTTATCTGCAATGTTCTCTGCCTTCAGCCTTGAATTCCCCTGTCAGCTCCCCTACTTTCTCCGGGTTCAGTTCCAGGTAGCGCTTCATGTCCTTTCCGGCACCATCCTTGTCGCCCATCTGCATCAGCAGATTGCCGCGCTTCAGGAGGTTCTCGCTCAGAGAGGCTTTTACAGACGAGTGTTCCGCAGAATCCTTCTGTTCTGCCAATTCTTTCTCCTGCTCTACAATCTGCTGCGTCAGCGTAGCAAGCAACAGAACAGGGTTTATCTGATTCAAATCCATAACCTTATATTTTACGAAAAGTTATTCTGTTGTATATCACGGAGTTAACCCACTTGACGCCCTAAAACAGGGCGTCAAGGTATGAGCCACTCCTTTTATAATAAGGTGTAATTTACTTGATGGCCCCGATAATCTCAGTCACACTCTTGCATCCGTGAGCATCAAGCCACTCGTTGATTCCATCCTTCACCTTCTTCGTAACCGCAGGATCAATGAAGTTGGCTGTACCAATCTCAATGGCCGTAGCACCGCACATCAGGAACTCAATGGCATCCTTGGCAGAAGAAATGCCGCCCAGACCAACAACCGGAATGTTTACGGCATGAGCCACATCCCAAACCATGCGCAGGGCAACAGGCTTAACGCAAGGACCACTCAAACCACCCGTGCGGATGCTCAAGAGAGGCTGGCGCTTCTCAATGTCCACCGCCATACCCATCAGCGTGTTGATGAGCGAAACAGAATCGGCACCCTCAGCCTCCACGGCACGGGCGATGTCGGCAATGCTGGTAACATTAGGCGAAAGCTTCACGATGAGGGTCTTCTTATAAACCTTTCTCACCGCCTTCACCACGCTGGCTGCACCCTCGCAGGTTACACCGAAGGCCATGCCGCCATCCTTCACGTTAGGACAGGAGATGTTCAGCTCTATGGCCGGAATCTTATCCAGCTCGTTGATGCGCGCCGCACACTCGGCATAACTCTCAGGCGAATGTCCGCTCACGTTGACAATCATATTGGTATCAATGTCCTTGATCTGAGGATAAATGTGAGAGCAGAAATACTCCACACCCTTGTTCTGCAAACCTACGCAGTTGAGCATGCCCTGAGGCGTTTCAGCCATACGCGGATAGTCGTTTCCCTCGCGCGGTTCCAGGGTAGTGCCCTTCACGATAATACCGCCAATCTCCTCCAGAGGAACGAAATCGGCAAATTCTAATCCGTAGCCGAAAGTACCCGATGCAGTCATCACAGGGTTCTTCAACTTCAAATCCTTTATCTTTACACTTAAATCAGCCATATCTTCTGTTTTACTTAAAAATGTTTTTACAAACAAAGACAAGAGAATTCTTCACTCTTCGTTCTTCACTCTTCACTCTATTAGATTTCCCAAGTAAGTTTCTTGATGTTGATGACAGGTCCATCCTTGCAGACGCACTGGTTACCCTCGGTAGTTTTCTCTACGCAGCAGAGGCAGGCACCCACACCGCACGCCATCTTGTTCTCGAGAGAAACCTCACACTCCACGCCAGCCTTCTTGGCAAAGCGAGCCACGCTCACCATCATCGGCTTAGGTCCGCAGGTAGAAATCATATCAAACTTCTCGTTCTCCAAAACAGAGTGGTTGGTAACGAAACCTACCTCACCAGCCGAGCCATCCTCGGTAGTGATGCATACCTTTCCGATCTTGGCAAACTCATCCAGTTCGAGCAGATCTGTAGCCTTGCGCGCACCCAGCAGGAAGGTAACTTCAGCCCCGAAATCCTTGATGAGTTTTCCGAAATAGAGGAGCGGAGCCACACCTACGCCACCACCTACGAGCAGATATTTCTGGCTCTTCCCGGTAGGCATGGTGAAGCCGTTGCCGAGAGGCAGCATACAGTTGAGCACATCGCCCTCCTTGAGCTGTCCGAGCTGACGGGTACCGTCGCCCACCATTGCTACGAGCAACCAGAGCTGATTATTTTCACGATCCACGAAATTGATGGAGATAGGACGGCGAAGCATGGTAGTAGGCGAATGGTCTACTCTTACTTCTACGAATTGGCCAGGCAAGATTTCAGGCAAAGGTTTCTCATCGGTAAGCTTAATCAAAACGTGCTTATCGCTAAGCGCCTCTACAGAAACCACCTTGAGGTCGAGAACATATTTTTTCATCTTATTGCTAATTTTTAATATGCTTATTATATAATGTACGTATATTATAAAATAGGTACGCGTAGCTTCCGGTTACGCCCACCTACGTTTCTACGATGCAAAGGTACATCAAAAATCCGAATTTACGAAAAGAAAAGAGATATTTTTTCTTTATCGCCGATCCTATGTGATTGTTTTAGGGTTCTCCAATCCCTACTTTATTTCTTAGGAACGAAGGTTTCCCAGGTCTGATCATCGTAGAAAATACGGATTTCGGTAATCTTTCTTTGCGGTTTGTCTACATATTTTACCGCCGCTTGGGCGATATTTTTAGGTGTACGATTTACACCCTGCATTTGAGGCTGGTCAAAGAGCGAGGGAGAAGTAGGGGAGGCTGTGGCTCCTTCGGCTCCAAAATCGAGCATAGGCTCGGCAGAGGCGGCTCCAGAAGGCTGACTGCCCTGCTTCATCCCCTCAGCACCACCGGCTGCTCCATCCGTAACGCCCTGATGCATGTCTGCAGCACCCTCTTCGCTGCCACCCTGGGAAGCCTGGTTCTGATACATAGGAGGAGTACCGTAGAGTACCCAATAAACGTTTACCTGAGGAAAACTCTTATGGATGCCATCCACAATGCTGAGCGATGGATTGGTCTTTCCGTTGAAAATATTGCTCAGTGTAGCGGTCGAGATTCCGATCATCTGAGCGAAGTTTTGCTGAGTGAGGTGCTGGTCCTCCATCAGCTGTCTGATTCTATCTTTCATGCTCTAAAATTTTTAGTGTTCATTTTTCTACTGATACGATGTTTTATTTCCGAACAAGCCACTTTTGGACCTTTTTCGGTTGATTTTACAAAGATAAAGCAAAAATTTAGAATAACCAAACTTTTCTGAATAAATTTAGATTTTTAAACTTTAGGTTTCTGTTTATAAATTTGAATTCTACTCACTCCAGTGTTCGGTTTTTAGGTTTAGTTTTATAAATATAAACCTATCAATCAAAATATATGACGAACCTTTTCTTTATAGATTTAGGCTAAATCACTGGTTATTCACACCATAAACCGCCTAAATAAAGGCATATAGAGCGGTTTATGCAATGTTTACCCAACACCTATGTAAAAGTCTATGGTTTATAAAACAACTAAAATACATAACTAACTGAGTTTCCGCTACTTACAAATTCAAAATATAGTATGAATATTTATTCATTCATAACCATAAACATCCTATTTTACCTTTATTTTTATAAATATAAAACATAAATTCGTGTATTTAGTTTTCTTGCATTTATGTTTATAAATCAAAATCATCCGTTTTGATTTGTGAATTTAAAAACATAAACTTAGGAAATATAAACCTTAACAAATGCAAACGACCTATTTCAGACAACAGGAAATGGCAAATTTTTCCATTTCTAGCGTATTCCAGCCCATCGGCAAGGAAACGGGCAAATTCGCGAGTAATGAAGAGGGTTAATTTAGCTAAGTTACTGATAACCAATAAAGTTAAGTCTATTTTCAGGCGAAAACGAAAAATGGGCATCTAGCTCGAAAAATCGCTTAAATCCCCCATTTTTGCCCCATAATCGCCCAAAATGAGCCCAGATAAACGCTCCAAAAAGAGCTGAAAATCCCCCATTTGGGGCAAATTTATAATGCTAAACGCTAGTTGGCTGCTTTCTGGAAACAGGCGGCAAAGAAGGCCGAAAACGAAAACGAGCTCCTGCCGAGAGAAAACTCTCAGCAGGAGCTCGCCTACTCTCCCCCACCTCGCTCTTCAGCATCAGTGAAGGATAAAAAAGATGAGTTCTTTCATCAGTTCACCCACCGGAGTGGATGGATTATCCAGTCCCTTTATCTTCGCATCCACCTCCTTAAACTTCTCAATAATCGCCATCACTTTCACGCCCGTATAGTTCCTCATTCCTGTAATATATTCGCGCGCCGCCCAAGCTCCGCGCAAATCCAGGAATTTTGCGAGCTCATTTTCGTTCTGCCTGTTGGGTGCATAATAAGCAATCATCAGGTTTTGGAAATAAGTAAAGAGCATCGGGAGAAGCGTGAAGAGAGAACCACTCTTCGGATTACTGTCAAAATAATTTATTATCTGATTTGCCTTGAACACATCGCGGCTGATGATGGCACTTCTCAGCTCGAAGGCATTGAAGTCTTTGCTCACCCCTATTTCTCGCTCCACAATCTCCGGAGTAACACGCCGGTCGTTCTCTGGAAGAGAAATAAGCAGTTTGTCGAGCTCGGAAGTGAGTCGGTGCAAATCTGCTCCCACATGATCTGCCACCATCTGGGTAGCCTTGGGTTCAATGGTTGCCTTTCGGGTCTTGAGATAAGTCTCGATGAAGCCCGGCAGATTTCGATCGTAGAGCTTCTTGCTCTCAAAAACCACACCCGCCTTGGCAGCGAGGGCAGAAAACTTTTTACGACTGTCGAGCTTGCCGTTTTTATGACAGAAAACAAGGATGGTTGTTTTTACCGGATTTTCGAGGTACTTCTCGAGCACTTCCAAATTCCGCAAATTCTGAGCCTCTTTCACAACCACTACTCTATACTCTGCCATCATCGGGTAGCCCTTGCACAAATCTGCCACTTGCGCACCCGTAACATCAGCTCCGAAAACCACCGTCTGATTGAAGTCACGCTCCTCGGGCTGGAGCACATTTTCTGAAATGTAGTCGCAGATCTTATCTATATAAAAAGGTTCCTCGCCCATCAGAACATAGACGGGAGAATACTTCCGAGCCTTCAGATCTTTCATGATAGACTCGTAACTTATTGCACTTTTCTTTTCTACCATTGGATTATTTTTTGTAACTTTGCACCCAGCAAACTCCGGGGGCGCGGACAAGCATTTGCTCCGCCTCCAAGTTCGCAGTTTTCTGAGGTGCAGTTTTCAGCTGCACTTCGACTGCAAAGTTACAAAAAATAAATTGAACTTCCTATATAAAAGAGGTAGTTTTTGAAAATGAGGTATGGTTAAAAGAAGAAAAGAAACCATATCGAAAACAGAAAAGAAAGAAATATAACCCTATATATAATAAGGTACAGAAAAATGATTCGCTTAAATTTGCCATCTTTCGACATCAAGGTTTCGGGCTCAAAACAGCATCCCCAGATACTGGATGTGCTGCGCCGGAAGTTCATCACGCTCACTCCCGAAGAATGGGTGCGCCAGCATTTCGTTCATTTTCTCATCGAGCACAAGGGGTATCCTGCCTCTCTGCTCGCCAACGAAATCCAGCTGAAATGTGGCGACAAGGTGCTGCGCGCCGACAGTGTGCTCTACTCCCGTGAATTGCAACCCCGCATGATCATCGAGTACAAAGCTCCTCACATCCCCATCACGCAGAAAGTATTCGACCAGATTTCGGTTTACAATCTTCTGCTCCATGTCGACTTTCTGGTGGTGAGCAACGGGCTGGAGCATTACATCTGCAAGATGGATTATGAAAGTAAAAAATATGTATTTTTAGAGACCATTCCCGATTATTCCGATTTATTGACATTATGAGAGCGTCGGGGGATAGTCCGGAAGTTTTTAAACAGAGTTTCCCCAGCCTTCAAAATTTGCGAATTTCCGCCCAACCGGCCATCCGTTTTAGAATTCGCGAATTTTGGAGGCCTTTTTCTGCCCCTTTTCCTCTCCCTTTTTGATCACTCCTTTTCCTCCCATCCCCCTTCTCGCGTTATTTTTTAATAAAAAAAACATTTTCATTTTGTAGTCTCCTCCTTTTATACTATCTTTGCATAAGATAAGCTGCACTCGGCAATTTGAAAGCAAGCTTTCATTGCTCTCGTTTGCATTATCTTTGCATTTAATATATATATTAAGGTATAGACTGCCTAAAAGAACAGAAAGAAATGGAGAATAAAAAGATAAAAATCGCCGTAGCCGGAACAGGATATGTAGGCCTGAGCATCGCTACCCTGCTGAGCCAGCATCATGAGGTGGTGGCAGTAGACGTGGTACCCGAAAAGGTGGAGCTCATCAACTCGCGCCGCTCGCCTATCCAGGACGAATACATAGAGAAATATCTGGCTGAAAAGGAACTCAACCTCAAAGCCACAACCGATGGAGAAGAAGCCTATAAGGATGCCGACTTCGTAGTGATTGCCACACCAACCAACTATGATCCGGTGAAAAACTACTTCGACACCTCGCACGTAGAAGAAGTCATCCGTCTGGTGATGCAGGTGAATCCCGATGCCATCATGGTCATCAAGAGCACCATTCCGGTAGGCTACACCGAAACCATCCGCCAGAAGACGGGCAGCAAGAACATCATCTTCGCTCCTGAATTCCTGCGCGAGAGCAAGGCTCTCTACGACAACCTCTACCCGAGCCGCATCATCGTGGGCAGACCGAACGGTGACGAGCGACTGGACCAGGCAGCCCACACCTTTGCAGAACTGCTGAAAGAGGGAGCCATCAAGCAAGACATAGAAACCCTGTTCATGGGACTTACCGAGGCAGAAGCGGTGAAACTCTTCGCCAACACCTACCTCGCCCTGCGCGTGAGCTACTTCAACGAGCTGGATACCTACGCCGAAATGAAGGGCCTCGACACCAAGGCGATTATCGACGGAGTGGGTCTGGACCCTCGCATCGGCACCTTCTACAACAACCCTTCCTTCGGATACGGCGGCTACTGTCTGCCGAAAGATACCAAGCAGCTGCTCGCCAACTATGCCGATGTGCCTGAGAACCTGATTCAGGCGATTGTGGAGAGCAACCGCACCCGCAAGGATTTCATCGCCGACCGCGTGCTGAACATGGCTGGCTACTACGATTATGCCAACCAGAACAACTTCAGCGAGGAGGAAGAGAAGCCTTGCACCATCGGCGTATACCGCCTCACGATGAAGAGCAACAGCGACAACTTCCGCCAGAGCAGCATACAGGGCGTGATGAAGCGCATCAAGGCAAAGGGCGCGCAGGTTATCATCTACGAACCTACGCTGAAAGACGGAACCACCTTCTTCGGAAGCCGCATCGTAAACAACCTGGATGCCTTCAAGCAGCAGAGTCAGGCCATCATCGCCAACCGGTATGACAAGTGTCTGGATGATGTGGAAGAAAAGGTTTACACCCGCGATATTTTCAGAAGAGACTGATCTGAACTGAAAGTTAACAGTTAAAAGCTGAAGACGAAAAATAGAAAACAATAATATTTATAATAAAGAGAAAAATAAGAAATGGCAAAATTAGTAATCAATTCCTACGAGGAATTTGCATCTCACCTCGGTGAGAAGTTAGGAGAATCAGACTGGTTGCAGATTGACCAGGACCGTATCAACAAGTTCGCAGACGCTACACTCGACCCACAGTGGATCCACGTAGACGTAGAGCGCGCCAAGGTAGAGAGCCCTTACCACAGCACCATCGCTCACGGTTACCTCACCCTCTCAGTACTCCCATACCTCTGGCAGCAGATTATCGAGGTAAACAACCTCAAGATGCTCGTAAACTACGGCATGGACAAGATGAAGTTCGGTCAGCCAGTCATCACCGGTTCACGCGTGCGCCTGGTAGCCACTCTCCACGACATCCAGAACATCCGTGGCATCTGCAAGACCAGCATCAAGTTTGACATCGAAATAGAAGGTCAGCGCAAGCCAGCCCTCTCAGGCATCGCTTCTTTCCTCTACTATTTCAACAACTAAAAGATGGCAGCAGGTAAATGGATTGGTGGTGTGCTCGGTTTCATCACAGCCGGTCCGCTGGGAGCCCTGGCAGGCTATGCCCTCGGTTCCCTCTTTGAGCGCGGCCTGGATGCGGTAAACCGCGACGGCGACCACCATTACAACAACGCCTACGATGCCTACAGCGGCCAGCAGCACAACGGCCGCCAGGGCTTCAGCAACCAGGGCTACAGCCGCCAGCAGAGCTATGAAGGAGAGCGAAACTCCTTCATGTTTTCGCTGCTGGTGCTCAGCTCCTACATCATCAATGCAGATGGCAAGATCATGCATTCCGAGATGGAGATGGTGCGCCACTTCCTGCGTCAGAATTTCGGCGAGGCAGCCAAGCAGCAGGGCGAGGAAATCCTCCTCAAACTCTTCGAACAGCAGAAGCAGATGGGCATGCAGCAGTACCGTTCGGTGATACAGGACAGCTGTCATCAGATACGTGCCAACATGATGTATGAACAGCGCCTGCAGTTGCTCAATTTCCTCGTCATGATAGCCCAGGCCGATGGAGTTGTGAATTCTCAGGAGATTCAGGCACTCAAGGAGATGGCCATCCACATGGGTCTTTCTGCCGAGGATGTAGACCAGATGCTGAACCTGGAGAGCGGGGCTTCTTCAGCAGGCAGTCTGGATGATGCCTACCGTGTTCTGGGTATCAGTCCTGACGCCTCAAACGATGAGGTGAAGGCCGCATACCGCAAGATGGCGCTCAAGCATCATCCTGACAAGGTAGCAGCCCTAGGCGAAGATGTGCGCCGTGCAGCCGAGAAGAAATTCCAGGAAATCAACGACGCCAAAGACCGCATTTACAAGGCTAGAGGACTCTAGGGTCCAGATTAGGATTAAAAGTTCCAGATTAGGATTAAAGGAGTTAAGGCAGATTGTCCTAGCTGCCTGAAAACGAAAAAAAAATAAAGGCTCGCCAATCAATTTTGGCGAGCCTTTATTGTATCTTATCGTATCTTTATCAGAAGATTATCATCCGAAAAGAGCGGAGAGAGGAGTAAGATTAATCCTCATCCTCAGTCTTTCTTCTGCGGATAGCGCGCTTGCGCTTTGGCTTCTCCTCTGTCTTAGGAGACTCAATCTTAACACCAGCCAATTCTGGGTCGATGAGGATACGGCCACAATACTCACAAGGGATAATCTTCTTGTGCATCTTGATATCGAGCTGGCGCTGAGGTGGAATCTTGTTGAAGCAACCGCCACATGCGTCACGCTGCACGTAAACGATACCCAAACCGTTGCGGGCACCATTACGGATGCGCTTGAAGCTCTGGAGCAAACGTGGCTCAATCTTCTTCTCGAGCTCGAATGCCTTCTCCTTCAAATTCTCCTCTTCCTCACGGGTTTCAGCCATGATTGACTCAAGCTCAGAACGCTTAATTACCAGACCCTTCTCGCGGTCTGCCTTCTGGTCCTCAGCCTTGTGAAGGTCGTACAGGCGCTCGTTGATTGTCTGCTGCGCCTCGCGGATCTTCTTGCTGCAAAGTTCGATTTCCAGCTCCTGGAACTCGATTTCCTTGCTCAAAGTATCATACTCGCGGTTGTTGCTAACCATTTCGAGCTGCTTCTTATAACGCTCCACGCTAGCCTGAGCCTCCTCAATCTCGTGCTGCTTCTGATCGATGGCGCGGTCAAACTGCTCAATATCGGTCTGGATTTTCTCGATACGGGTGGTAAGACCAGCAATATCGTCTTCCAAATCCTGAACTTCGAGAGGCAACTCACCTCTCAACGCACGCTTTTCATCAATTGCAGACAAGGTGGTCTGAAGCTGATAGAGAGCCTTCAACTTCTCTTCCACTGTCAAATCTGTAGGATCTTTCTTTGCCATAATTCCTTATTTATTTTTAATTTAAATCTTTTATATTCAACGTTTTACAAGTACAGAACAGGGTTGGTATTCACCTCCGAGATGCAGCATTTGGCATCAGGGAAATTCTCCTGGATGATGCTGCGGAAGATTTCGCCCGTAAACTGCTCACTCTGATAGTGGCCGATGACGCAGATCTGTATCTCCTGCTCGTGACCGAAATACTCGTGATAGCTCATCTCGCCCGTGATGAAGGCATCGGCACCTGCCTTGATGGCTGCGTCGAGCAAGAAAGCACCTGCTCCACCGCAGAGTGCCACCTTCCTGATAGGACGTCGAAGCAACTGGTTGCACTGCACGCACTCTACGCCAAACCGCTCCTTGAGCATCAGCACCAAGTCGTCGGCTGCCAGGTCCTCAGCCACCTCTCCGATGACGCCCTCGCCACCCTTCACGCCGTCCACTTCCTTCTCGCCAGCAAAGAACTGCACGTTTCGCAGTCCCAGTTTCTCGGCAATCTTGAAGTTCACGCCGCCCGCAGCCGCATCCATGTTGGTATGCATCGCCACGATGGTAATATCATTCTTAATCGCCTTGCGCACGGTACGCTGCACGTAGTTCTCGTCCGAGATTCTCGCCAGTTTGCGGAATATCAGCGGATGATGGCTCACGATGAGGTTACATCCCTTCCGGATGGCCTCGTCTACCACGGCTTCAGTAACGTCAAGACACAACAATGCCCCTGACATTTCTACCGCCTCTGTCAATCCAACTTGCAGGCCGGCATTATCATATCCTTCCTGCAAGGGCAGAGGCGCGTAATGTTCAAGGGCATCAACTACCTGTTTTATTTTCACGCTCCTATTCAATATTTTATTTTTTAGACTGCAAAGTTACTCATTTTTCCCCGATTTTATCTCCATACAGCCCTCCGTTTAAACTTTTTTAATATAAAGTTTCGCTTTTGCGCAAAATATTTCACAAAAACAGCCGATAGTTGTAGATTTTTTATTAATTTTGCAAGCATACTTCATAAAAGCAGAACGGAGCCCGTCCCCAAGGAAAGGTTCCCGATGAAGAACAGAGTATAATAAATTGGTATAGAACATCGTATCATAAAAATAGTATAGCTTATGCATCAATCTACATTACCCTGCGATTTCGCACTCCCTGCCGAATGGGAGCCACAGAGCGCCATCATGCTCACCTGGCCACATGCCGGCACCGACTGGAAGCCGTATCTGCCTGAAATTACAGATACTTATCTCGAACTGGCAGATATCATCACGCGCTACGAGCAGCTGCTTGTGGCTACACCCGATGTGCCCGCCACCCGATACCAGCTCAAGAAAAAGCTTTCTGCCGAACAGATGAGCCGCGTACTGCTCTACGAGGTAGAAAGCAATGATACCTGGGTGCGCGACCACGGACCCCTCACGATGGTGCTGCGCAGAAAGCAGAACACCTGGATGGTGCCTTACCGCATACTCGACTTCAAGTTCAACGGCTGGGGCGAAAAGTTCAGATGGGAGAAGGATAATGCCATCACCCTGCAACTATACTATCAGGCAGCCTTCAATGCCGATATAGAGAACCACCAGGGCTTCGTGCTCGAAGGAGGCAGCATCGAGAGTGACGGAAAGGGTACACTCTTCACCACCTCACAGTGCCTGCTGGCGCCTCACCGCAACCAGCCGCTCGACCACGACAGCATCGACCATCTGCTGCAGACTTTCTTCCAGCTCAAGCGAGTCGTCTGGCTGGATCACGGCAATCTGATAGGCGATGATACCGACGGCCACATCGACACCATCGTGAGAGTGGCTCCACACGACACCTTATTATATGTAGGCTGCGATAATCCGGAAGATGAGCAGTATGAAGACTTCCAGGCGCTGGAGAAGCAGCTCAAGGGCCTCTTCACCTGGGAGGGATACCCTTACCGCTTGCTCAAACTGCCGATGCCCGACCCTATCTATGATGAGGGCAACTGCCTCACCACCAACCCGGAGAGCGAGGGCGACCGTCTGCCTGCCACCTATGCCAACTTCCTGATACTGAACAAGGCGGTGATTTATCCCACCTACAATCAGCCGGAAAAGGACGAGGAGGCACGCAAGCAGATTCAGCTCGCCTTCCCCGACCGCGAAATCATCGGCGTAGATTCACAGACCATCATCCGCCAGCATGGCAGCATCCACTGCATCACCATGCAGTTGCCCGAGGGAGCCCTCAGAGACTCAACATTCCACATTTAACATTCAACATTTAACATTAAAAGTAAAAAATGAAAGTCGGTTTATTACAACTTCATAATACGGCAGATATCGCCAACAACAAGCAGCGCCTGGCAGAAGGCATCATCGACCTCGCCCATCGCGGCGCAGAGCTCATCGTGCTTCAGGAGCTTCATAACTCCCTCTATTTCTGTCAGGTAGAGGACGTTGACCTCTTCGACCTGGCAGAGCCTATTCCGGGCCCTTCAACCGATTTCTACGGCAAGCTTGCCAAGGATCTCGGCGTCGTCATCGTCACCTCCCTCTTCGAGCGCCGCGCTCCGGGTCTCTACCACAATACGGCGGTAGTGATGGAGAAGGATGGAAGCATTGCCGGAAAATACCGCAAGATGCACATCCCCGATGATCCTGCCTACTACGAGAAGTTCTATTTCACACCGGGCGACCTCGGTTTTCACCCTATCCAGACCTCTGTAGGCAAGCTCGGCGTGCTGGTTTGCTGGGACCAGTGGTATCCCGAAGCAGCCCGTCTGATGGCGCTGCAGGGAGCCGAAATGCTCATCTATCCTACCGCCATCGGCTACGCTACCTATGATACCGAGGAGGAGCAGCAGCGCCAGCGCGAGGCGTGGACTACCGTGATGCGGGGCCATGCCGTAGCCAACGGATTGCCGGTCATCGCCGTAAACCGCGTAGGTTTCGAGCCTGATCCAAGCGGTCAGACCGAGGGCATCCAGTTCTGGGGCAGCAGTTTCGTAGCCGGTCCTCAGGGCGAGCTCCACTACCGCGCCAGCGATCAGGAAGAAGAGAGCCTGGTGGTAGATATCGACCTGAAGCACAGCGAGAATGTGCGCCGCTGGTGGCCATTCCTCCGCGACCGCCGCATCGAGAACTACGGAGATATTACCAGGCGATTTATTGATTAACCCATTTTTGCCGGAAATTCCGAGAGAATATCGGGATTCCGGCATACATATATATATAAGGTATAGTTTTTCAGGATAAATGGAGAATTTGGAAGTGATGGTGATACTTTTCATCATCGTGATTTTAGGTTACGTCGCCTGCAAGTTAGGATATATGGGCGACAAGTTTGACAAGAAGTTATCCAGCATGGTGGTAGATATCACCTGTCCTCTGCTGGTGCTCTCGTCAGTAATGGGCGATGAGCTGCCCGACCGCACGCTCATCCTTCCCCTCCTGGGCGTAGGTTTCCTTACCTACATCCTTTTGCTGATATTCGGTTTCTGGGTGCCGCGTCTCATCACGCGCAATCATGATGACCAGGGTATGATAGGTTTTGCGCTGATGTTCGCCAACGTAGGTTTCATCGGCTACCCTATCGTTTCGAGCATATTCGGTCCGAAGGCCATTTTTTATGCCGCGCTGCTCAACATGCCGAACACCTTTTTTATTTTTACGGCAGGTGTCATGCTCATCAAGGGCGAGTACAGCATCAAGCAGTTCAATCCTAAGGTGCTGTTTTCTCCGGCTCTTCTGGGTGCCTTCATTGCCGCCCTCCTGGTAGCTTTTGGGGTTCATACGCCGGAAATCATTGCGCGTCCGGTAACGATGGTGGGCAACATAACGGTTCCGGCAGCCCTGATGATTATCGGTTCCTCGATGGCTAAGTTGCCGGTAAAGGAGATTATCGGCAGTCCTAAGGTATACCTCTCCTCGTTCTTGCGTCTTGTGGTAGTACCTCTGAGCATTTATTTCCTGTTCAAGGTATGTGGTGTAAGCGAGCAGGTCAACGACATCAATACGGTTGTCATTGCGATGCCCGTAGCCAGTTTCGGCACGATGTTCTGTCTGAAATACGGCCGCAATCCTTCGCTCATCACCGAGATGACGTTCATCACCACGGTTGGCAGCATCATCACCATCCCGCTGATTACGCTGCTGTTTTCTTAATCTTTTTCATGCTGATAATCATAAAGTTAGATAAAAGAAAGTCCCCCTGATGCTTTGCGGCACCAGGGGGATTTTTCTATTATTTAACTGAACTTTCGCCAGCAAATGATTATTTTCTAATCATCTTCTTTCCATTCTGGATATAGATACCCCTAAATGGAACATTTTGTATTCTGCGGCCGTTCAGGTCGTAAATGGCCTTAGGAGCGGTATTCTTATCCAATGTTACAGAATGGATGCCGGTAGGCTCCAAATCCTCTACCACATTATCAAAGTACTTAATCCAGTACTGGGTGTAAGGATGAGCATCATACTTCGCCTTGCTGCCCGGATAGAGATGCAGCGTACGATACAACTGACTGCTCTTGTTGGCAAATACACACCAGCTTATCCAGTAAGGAGCCTCCTTATGACGCATATATACATCCTTCAATTCGAAGCAGGAATTGAATGTATTGCGGCCGAACTCCTCTATCGTCTCAGGCAAATCAATCTCCTTCAGATTGGTAGACATGAAGGCGTTGAAGCCTAACTCCCTGACACCGGCTGGCATCTTGAAATGCTCCAGATAAGTGTTGCCATCAAATGCATAATCAGGAACCATATCAGCCTTGTAGCTTTCATAAGCCACCACCTTGGCACCGCTCAGGTCGATGTTCTTGAAATAATGGCTCGCCAGCTCATCAAAGTCGCGCTTGTCAATCTCGCCGTTCACCTTGATATTTCTGTATACAAAATAGTCAGGGTTTTCCTTGGCAAGTTCAGACTTCAGCTGTCCAGCTCCTGGCAGATTTACTACCAGTTCCTTCTCCTGATATTCGCGATAAGTCCTTACCTCGAGGTCATAAACCGGTTTTACACCTGTAAACCAATTAACTTTATCATCGCCCAAAACTATATTATTAACCAAGCCACCATTCAACGTTACAAAATACTTCGATATACCCTCATCTATATTCAGATGATAATAATGAGCGGTTCCGATGATAGGTTTACCTTTGTAGAAATTTTTAGATGGATTATACCTGCCGGTAGCCGGCTCATAATGAGCACCAGCCCCTAACTTTGTCCTTACTTCAAACGTGCGAGGCTCAAATCCTGTTGCTTGCAGACGCTTTCTCTCGAACCCATAAGCATAAAGTTCAATATACTCATCATAACCATCTTCTTTAGCTAAAACTGTCAGATAATCACCTGGCTCTGCATCAACAGTACTTGTTGCATAGAACATAGAAGTAGAATAATAAGAATGAACCCCAAAATTTTTCAATTTTTTAGAAGACAAGATTTCACGAATCTCCCCCTTAGCATTCATCAAAGCCAAAGCGTACTCTCCGGTAAACTTATGGTCTCCGGTATTTCCAATAGGTAAAGAATAAAATTCGAACTCCTGTCCTTTTTTTACATCGGTAACATTCATATTAGGATCCTGCATTAAATAATCGTAATTCATGAATCCCATGGTAGAGATTTTCTCCGTTCCATCGGATGGCTGTAAGCCGATTACCGCCGTCTGTCCCAGGTTATATTTATCGCCCGTTGGTCTTCCTGCGCTTTCCGGATTCAGTGCTCCAATCTGGTAGAAGCCATTACAATAGCCGCCCCAGCCCCAGTTTATGCTGAAGCTTTCGTCCTTGTATCCGTCGATGATGAAGGAATGGCCGCCAGCCGAAGCATCGGAAGCGGAATAGAGAATCGGACGGTTGGCATCAATCTCGCCACGCAGTTTCGCATTCCATGCCTCAGCCTCCATATCATCTATTGACGCCAGATACGTAAGCTTGCTGTAGCCGAAATACGTCTGCAGGGCAGATATCATATTACCGATATACGCACCGCTTCCGTCCTTAGCATACTTCATCTCCACTGCCACACCGAGGTCTGCCATCAATCTTGCCACGCCGTCGAAAGCGGCATCGTTGGTGCCGTCATATTTGGCAGGCATGCTTGCCCAGTCGTAGGTATGCTCGAAATTGGCTGAGAGGGTCTTGCCGTTCCAGGTATAAGAATGGCTTCCGGTACCCTTGGCAGGATAGCCGTGGTGCTTCATCACGATGGCTCCAGCCGTTGCCACACAGCCTGTTACATAGTTGTTTGGCGTATACTTGTTGAATGGAGCATTCTGGTTCCATTCTGCGGTTTTGAGCAGTTTTTCGCCTGTAAAAGCGGCTCTCGTAGCAGTCTGGTTCGCTACATAATTGTCGCCCAGCGCCGCAATCTGCCGCTCATAGCTCTTCAGCAGGTCCTTCAGTCCGTCAGGCAGATTTTCTGCATCAAATGATCCCGTTGAGGTATAGCCCAAGACTGGCGTTACGGCATCATCACCTGCGATAATGACGAATCCGCCTGCATCGTTGTTAAATACATAGTAAGCATCCGATGGCGATGCCGTAATAGCCGTGCGGCTCTTCGCCTTCGCCTTCTGCGGCATCTGCTTTCCCCAGAAACTGTAGGCCTGTTGCTGAGCTTGCCACTGTGTGATTCGCTTGGCTTGCAGAGGAGAGTATCCCAGCGCCAGCAACAATACCAATAGAAAATGAATGTGTAATAGTCGCTTCATAAGTTCTTACTCTTTTAAGGGTTATTATATAATATGTATAGTTCTTAGAAATTTCTTTGTTCTTTGCAAAGATAATGTTTTTTTTAATGCCACGCAAGTTTTATGCCCTCTTTTCTTGCCCCGTTCTCCACTTTTTTACGCAATGACACCCCTTTTTACGCATTGAACGGAAAAAAACTCATCCAAATTTCGTTATTCCCCGATTTTTGCCTTATCTTTGCAAGGAAATTAGGCACGGATTACACGGATTTAATGGGCTAACGCCTATGCAAACCCGACAAACGTTAGGGAGAGACGCAAAACTGCTAAAAAAAATCCGTGTAATCCGCGTAATCCGTGCCTAAAAAAATGAAGCAATCCTTTTGCCAATAATATAAATTAGAAAAAAATGAAGATAAACAACAGTACGAAGAAAAACCTGCTCATCATCGCACTCGCGATGGCCAGCACTACTTACCAGACACAGGCCGCTCCGATAGAACATATCGGCGACAGATACATCATGCATATTCCAGAAATGGAACTCACAGGCGAAGAATCACTCCTCGATGTACTCATGATGTGCCCGGAAGTCATCTCACTCGACGGCAACAACATCATCGGCGGAGATCCATTCGCCAACCTCTACGGCAAGTTCGTCATCCGTATCGACAACCAGGAATACGGACTCGATTACGCCACCTTCCTCCACCATTTCAAGGCGCGGGAGATTGAAACCATCAAGGTGTGCCAGAACGCCGAAGTGATGAAGGGATGCAGCAGTCTGAAGAAAGTCATCGACATCACACTGCGCAAGAAGGAGAACGGAACCACCGGCAGATGGGGACTCTTCGGTGATACCTACGGCGGCGCAAAAGGCATCGTCAGCGTCATCAGCCAGCAAGATAAACTCCGCGTGCTCAGTCATGTAGAAGGCAACTTCCAGCGCACCTCCAGCAGCGATAAGGACGCCTACCAGGGCATCTCAGGCACCACCGTGAACCACTACTCCCACGAGGGTGCCAAGCTCAATCTGCTCTGGACACCTACCGCGAAGGATGTGCTCGAAATAGATGCGATGCAGACCTATACCCGCAACCATTTCACCCACACCCCGGCCGATTACGTGCGCGCCTATCATCTGCAGGCCGACTATACCCGCACGCTCGCCGACAACGGCTCCAGCATTCTCTTTACCCTCGGTGCCGAGCATATCAGCGACAACGGACGCACGCTGGAAGAAACCCAGACTGCGCCCTACCAGAACCACTCTACCTACCCCTTCATGGTGGTAGAATACGCCACTCCGGTCATCACCCCTGATCTCTGGATTACGGCAGGTTTCGAGGGCGGTCTCTCCATCGAGAAGAACTGCGTCGCCAATTACATCAACCATTCCAACTACCAGGATTTCTACGCCCAGATAGATTACAACATCGGCAAGTGGGGATTCATGGCAGGCGACCGCTTCCGCATCATCAACTTCCGTCCTAAGCAGATTGCGCCGGAAGAGCACTGGAAGCATACCACGCGCAATCATATCTACTCGGCGAGTGCCTATTACCGCTTCACGCCGGGTCATACCCTGCAGGCCACCTACTGCCGCCGCATCTTCAATCCCGAGTTTGGCGATTTCGTAACCGCGGGCGATATGGAGGGCGCCTGGCAGCCGGTTTATACCGCCGATATCGGCAACAGCATGGCGAATGTGGTAGAGCTCAAGCATACCTACAGCCGCCCTGCCTTCGTGCTCAGCACCTCGGTAAAGAACATCCACCAGCACCAGCTCAGCACCATCCACGACAATACGCTCGGCATCGGCTCCACCGCCTTCTGGCACAAGGGCATCCTTCGCCTCACAGCCGGAGTCAACTACTTCTGGCAGCGCAGCGAAACCCCTTCAGAGGAGGCTCAGCAGCGCAATGCAGAGTATAATCATTTTGCCGTATTCAAGTTGGCACCGCAGCTCACAATGGCCGATGGCTGGCGCTTTACGGGCAACCTCATCTGGTGTACCCGCCGCCGCAGCGAAGCCTACACCCCGGCTAATCTCTATGCCGAGGTAGGAGTATACAAGAATCTGGGCAAGCACTGGACGCTCGAGGGCCGCTTCCACGATATGGCGAGCCAGCACTTCGGCAACCGCGCTGCCACCATCGGCTGCACGTATTATTTTTAACTTGAATTTTTAACAATCTTTTTCTAAATCAGAAGCAAGATTTCTGTTCCTTTCTTATTTTATTATCAGAAAGTGAAACAATAAAAAGAAAGGAACATTATATATGAGAAAAATTGATTTCAAGAAGATCGGACTGGCAGCGATGATGCTCCTGTCGGCCCTCACATTCCAGTCATGCGATAACGATAACGATACCGACTGGGACCGCGTTTTCCCTAACGCACTGGTAACCGTGAAGAAGAGTGGCGATGCCTGCTATCTGCAGCTCGACGACAACACCACGCTGCTCGCCAAGAACCTGAAACCAACCATCTTTGACGGTAAGGAGGTTCGCGCCCTGGTCAACTACACGCAGACCTCGGAGAAGAGCGAGAAGTATAACCAGGTGATTCACGTCAACTGGATAGACAGCATCCTGACCAAGAAGCCAGTTCCTTCGCTCGGTTCTGATACCGAGAACCGCGAGAAGTATGGCGACGACATGGTCGACATCGTTCGCGACTGGGTAACGGTAGCCGAGGATGGCTATCTCACCCTCCGTTTCCGTGCTCTCTGGGGCGGTCAGAATGTGCATTACATCAACCTCGTTACGGGTGTGAATCCTGAGAATCTTTACGAGGTAGAGCTGCGCCACAATGCCAATGGCGACCCTCAGAACTACTGGCGCGATGCCCTCGTAGCGTTCAATCTGAACGATGCCGTGCCTGATACAGAAGGCAAGACGGTGAAGCTTACCATCCGCTGGCGTTCCAGCCAGGGCTACAAGAAGGTAGATTTCGACTACTGTTCGCGCAAGCCTATCAGCAGCCCGAAGATGCTCGAAGGATACAGCCAGGAAGGAAGAGATATCCGATAAACGAAGAAAAAGCAGATAAAAGCAGATAAAGCAAAGAGGGTGTGTCATAAGTTTATGATTCACCCTATTCTTGTTGTTGGAAAAGATAGGATATGTTGTTGAGATAGTTAGTATCTTCGGTCGCACAACAGCTGTTGTGCGCTTGCATAACAGCTGATATGCGCATGCACAACACCTGTTGTGCATGCGGTGGTCAACTGTTATGCACCAACTATTATCCAGACTTATGACACACCCTCTTTTTTTGTTTTCCTTTATGGTAAAGGCTTTTTGGGGGACCAGCGATGGAATCGCTGGGGACGGGGGCGCAAAGGGGCTAAGGTTCTTTTTACCTTTTTACTTTTTTACCTTTTTACCTTTTAAAGGCTGCTGCAGCTAGTTACACCGAGTGTGGTAGCGATAGCTGTGAGAAAGGAGATTGCAATTTGCAAAATTGTTTTCCATGTACTTGCTTTCATAATGTTTAATGTTTAATGTTGAATGTTGATGTTTAATGTTGAATGTTGACTTGGTTGGCCTCAGGCGAGGGCTTTATTCAAGCCCGTCGCCGCCTTCCTGAGAGCCGCCGCCTGGCTGCGTACCGCCGCCGGTAGTTCCGGAGCCGCCCTGGCTGGTGCCGCCGCCCTGTTCAGTGCCGCCTGAGGTACCACCAGAGGTGCCACCCTCGTCGGTGCCGGTATAGCCGCCGTACTCCTGAATCTTGCACTTCTTGCGCAGCTCCGAGTTGCTCCAGCTTTTTGTGTTTCTCACAATCAGGTGTACACCCTCTACGCTGGCAGCCGTTACCTTCTCCTTGGTATCCTCCGCCTTCGAAGTCATACCGATGGAGAACAGACCGAGATCAGAGAGACGCACACTCTTACCGTCGAGAATCAACTCCTGCAGATGGTCGAGTGCATCCATCAGCACACCATGGATAGTACCTCGGGAGTAAGGCGAACCGTGGTCAGAGATGTGAGATACGAATCCCTCGAAATCCACCTCGCGGTCGGTTACCGCAGTGGCATACCACTTTTTCTTACCAGCGTTCTCGCCGCTCTGTGGTGTACGCTGCAACTTACGATACTTCAATGTTCCTTTCTGTTCCATGATCTTAAATTATTAAAGGGTTAATATTAATGTTTAATGTTGAATGTTAAGTGTTGAATGTTAACTTGGTGGGGTGCGCTTTGTCGAGTGCAGCCTTTCTTCGAACGACAGTGCAAAGAAAGTGCAAACGAGAACAGAGCTAAGCTTGCTTAAGCTTTGTCGAGTGCAGCCTTTCTTCGAACGACAGTGCAAAGGTACGGCAATTTTCTGATACTACCAAATTTCACCCTGCAGAGTTATGTTAAACGGATTTAACACTTCGGGCACATCCGGTTAATCTTGCCAACTCATAATTTATCGTGCGAGAAAACTATGTAATGTAAAAAGTTTCTCTATGCTTTCTTACTCCGAAAACAGCAGGAAGCAAGAAATCATCCATCAATGCTTCCACCTTCCTCAACCTCCAAAGCGTGACAGTTGTGACAGTTGTGACAGTTTTCAGCGCCTACCCCCACCTCCCTCTCTTTAGAGGTAACTTATTATATATATATATATATATATAATAAGTTAAATATAATAATAACAATTTGAAAGCAGCCCGAATTCATATACCCCCTCCCCTGAAAACTGTCACAACTGTCACAACTGTCACAACTGTAACGCTCCCTCAATCCTTCTCCCTTCTCTCCTCCTTCATCCATCTTTGTAAAGAAATCACCTACCCATCTCCATCCCCCCGCCCCATCAGTTTGCGGAGATTATCTGGCTTATTCTCCGCAAATTTGCGGAGAATAGACAATAAATCCCCCAAAAACTTGCATGAAAGAGAAATATTTCATATATTTGCAGAAGAAAAGCTGCACTCGGCAATTTGAAAGCAAGCTTTCATTGCGCTCGTTTGCATTTTCTTTGCAGAAGAAAAGCTGCACTCGGCAATTTGAAAGCAAGCTTTTATTGCGCTCGTTTGCATTTTCTTTGCAGAAGAAAAGAAGAAGAAAAAGAAAAATATGAAACAAGAAAACAACAGAATACAATTACCCCTAGAAGAAATCAAACTCGCATTCGCTGCTTCATGCGTTGAGGGAGCTGCAAGAAAGCTCGGGGTACCATATATTGAAATATACGAAAGAATGAGAAAGGTTGATTTAATCAACAAGTTCATTCTGCCCCACTACGATACGCTCCACACCGAAAGTCGAGAGTATCTTATAGAAGATGTCATTGAGTGTCTAACTAATTGGGAGAAGAAAGACAGATGAAAATAACTGTTTATCATGGAGCTACAGAAATTATAGAAGCTCCACTTAATCATGTTGGAAGACCAAGGTTAAACTTTGGTCAAGGCTTCTATGTAACCGATTTAAAGAATCAGGCAATCAAATGGGCTAAAACCACAGCCGAAAAAAGAGCAGCACAACCCCTACTCAATATCTACACTCTAGATAGGGATGCTATTCTCGCAGAAGCTCGCTGCAAGATATTTACCGCATACGATAAAGACTGGCTAGACTTCATCGTGGGCAACAGACGGGGCGAAAACCTTGCCAGAGATTACGATTATGTAGAAGGAGGTATTGCTAACGACCGAGTAATCGATACCGTAAACCTATACATGACAGGTTTTTACGATGCAGAATCAGCCCTACAGCAGTTAATATTTCATAAGCCCAACAATCAGATTTGCTTACTCAATCAAACTCTCATCAACAAATACTTAGTATATAATGGAACAGAAAAAATATAAACAGATCAACACAAAGACACCTGAGATTCAAGAAATGATTCTCAGCTATCAGATAGGTGGCGTAGCATACGAATTGTCACAGCGCCTGGAAATATCTCCAGCTCTGGCTCTTGATCTTTTCTATCGCAGCAAGACCTGTGCCCAACTCCACGATAAGCGCACCGGCCTGTATCTCATGAGCAATGGCTACATCGCCGATGATTTCATTTACGAGAAGCAGAGAGGGTACTAAGCCGCAGTTTTATATCTGAGATACCTTGCCCCACACGCCCTGAAGGGGCAGAAGCCCCTAGCACAGGTAACACTCTGGGTATAAGCGCAATCAGCCTTGCGCCCTGAACCAACGGTCACCGGCGCGTAGCGGAAAGGTAAAGGGCAAAAGCTTAATGTTTTGTCTGGAGTTTTAAAGCTTTTGCCCTTACAGACCGAAAAGATTTGCGTATTTTCTAATATTTTAGCTAAAAAGCAATCTAAGAACGTAGTACACTCTTCCTTATGTACTCACGTTGCAAAGATACGCTTTTCTTTCGTAACTTCCAAGAAATTAACTAAGAAAAATTCTCTAATTCTTGACGAAAAACGAATCAAGCACTTGGTATAATTTTAAGAATCAAGAATTTAAGAATTTTCATTCTTGCTTGATGAATTTTGAACTGACAAATCATCACCATAACCCGTCAAATACTCGTTTTAATACTAAAAAGAATAAAATAACCAGCTAAATATTTGGAAGTTACAGGAATATTGCTTAATTTTGCAGAAGAAAAGCTGCACTCGGCAATTTGAAAGCAAGCTTTCATTGCGCTCGTTTGCATTTTCTTTGCAGAAGAAAAGCTGCACTCGGCAATTTGAAAGCAAGCTTTCATTGCGCACGTTTGCATCACAAACATTTTAAATTATATAATTATGTTAGGAATAAATGCACCAAAAGTTTTAGCTAAAGGCAAATACGCACAAGCCGTTCGTAAAGCCGCTCTTGCATCCATCGGTGCAAAAGCAAAGAAAGACGATGCCACAAAAACATCAAATTATCCATATAAATTTGAGTGGAATTTAGAATGAATTTAGAAGAATATAAAATAGAACTTTTATCAGACTTTGAAGAGTTGATAAATTTCTATACAGGAAAAGACAAAATGGATGACTTTCTTCATAATCACTTACAAGATTGTGAAGAGAGTCATTATTGTAAGACATTTTGTGTCCGCTTAAAAGCAAACAACACGATTGTTGCAATTTTCGCCTTAGCATTCGACTCTGTTGACATTGATTCAGATGATTTTGATGATATGCGTATGGGGGCAGCAGGAACCGATTTGCCAGCAGTAAAAGAAACATTCCGAGAACAATTCGAACAAAAATATACTTATCCCGCTTTAGAAATTGCCTACTTAGCTATTGAACAAAAATTTCAAAGTTTACACCTAGGTTCAGCCTTAATTGAAGAAATAGCTTCGATGGCTAGAAACCAAAGATATGCCGGTTGCGTCTTCTTGACTGTAAGAGCTTGGCATACCTCTGATTATAGCGCAGTAGGTTTCTATGAAAAAAATCAATTTGCAAAATTGACTCCAGTTCCCCAAATGGATGTTTGGCCAATGTACAAAACAATTTGGCCGGAGGAATAACCCCCTACACGCCCTGAACCAACGGGCACCGGACGAAGGGAATTGAAAATCACCACAATTTCCAGGCCCACTCCATAGAAGATCTTCCAGAGGATTATCTCCCTACCGAAGATTCTTATTATGAATTTGAGCCAGAAGATGTGAACAAAGAGAACTTATCCATAGCAGAAATGAGCGGCAAGAAACTCGACTGGTTCCGCAAGGTCTGTGCAGCGGTACTTTAGATACCTTGCCCCCCACACGCCCTGAAGGGGCAGAAGCCCCTAGCCCAGGGTAACACCCTGGGTATAAGCGCAATACGCCTTGCGCCCTGTAAGGGCAAAAGCTTCGTAGCAGGAATGCAGATAGAAAGTGAATTCAACCAACGATTTCATTTAAAAGCGAAGATTTTCCCACTTTCCTAGAATCATTCTATCAAAAACCTTGTAAATCGTGTAATAATTCATAAAAAAGAAGGTTTTTACTTGGTAGTTTCAGGTTTTTATTTTATCTTTGCAGAAGATAGGCTGCATCTCGGCAAAACATTCAAGCAAGCTTGATGTTCTGCACTCGATTTGCACTATCTTTGCGGTAGAAACAAAAACGATAATTATGAAGTCAAGGGAATATTATATATCACTCATCACTTCTCATGCCGAAGAGCTAAAAAAGAACTTTGGCATTAAATCATTACGCCTTTTCGGTTCTGTGTCTAGAAACGAACAGAAAGAAGGTAGTGACGTTGATATATGCGTAGATATGGAACCGAAAATGTTCCTTGTAGTAAGACTGAAACGTTTTCTAGAAAACCTGCTGGAATGTTCTGTTGACATTGTAAGATTGCACAAGCATATCAATCCATTCCTCCTTAAAGAAATAGAACATGACGGAATATACATCATCAAATAGAATTATTGGAACCTTAATACAAATTAAGGAAGCCATTAAACAATTGCAAGATTGGAACAAAGATGTACAGACTGTTGACGATTACTATTGTACACCAGAAGGAATGAAGAATCTTGCAGCTAGCTGTATGCTTATCGAAGCAATTGGAGAGGGAGTTAAACAAATTGACAGATTAACTCAATCTCGCCTACTAAATGAGCGCCCAGAAATACCATGGCAAGATGTTATTGGCATTCGCAACCATATAGCACATGGCTATTTTGATATTGATGGAGACATCGTGTTCGACGTCATCAAGAATAATCTCGATGACTTACTAGCAGCTATAAATTATTTTATAGCAAAATTCTGAGATCTGTGCTGCTCTAGTCACTTCCCCCACACACCCTGAAGGGGCAGAAGCCCCTAGCCCAGGGTAACACCCTGGGTATAAGCGCAATCCGCCTTGCGCCCTGTAAGGCTAAAAGCCTTAAAAAAATCCGTGAAATCCCTGCCTATTCCTCTCGTCTTTCCGCCTCCGGCTCCGCCACCATTTCCGGCACTTCTTCCGGCAATTCATATCTTCTGATATGATGATCTTCCAGATAGATATGGTTCAGCGTAAAGGCGAGCGACTCCAGCGTCTTCTCCCTTACCGCCGGCTTCAGTTCACATTCCCATATCACGATGGTATGCCATCCCATTTCAGCCAGCCGGTGCAGCACCTCATGGTCCCTCTCCCGGTTCCTCCTGATCTTCTCCATCCAGAACCCGGTGTTCGATTTCGGCACCACATAATACTTGCACCCCTCATGTCCGTGCCAGAAGCATCCGTTCACCAGAATACAGGTACGATATTTCCTCAGCACGATGTCCGACTTGCCCGGCAACCGCGGATGATTGAGCCGATACCTGAATCCCCTACTCCACAGAAATTTCCTGACAAGAATCTCCGGTTTGGTATCCCTGCCCCTTATTGCCGCCATATTGTTGTGGCGCTGTTCTATGGTTAAACGGTCTGACATACTCTTTATTTACAAAGACTTCTTTTAACGTAACTTAGAAATAAAAACGAGGTCACTCTTACCAGCAACCTCGTTCAAATATTAGTTGAGTTTTAAAATATCCTCCTTGGCAAGCCCTGTATATCTTGCGATTTTATCAATAGGCTCGTTTTCCATCAGCATAATCTTAGCCATTTCTATTTTACCCTCTTTTTTACCTTCTATTCTACCTTCTATGATAGCTCCTTTATATGCAGCAATGTTATCACGCATCACCTTGATACTTTCATCATATTTTTCACGGTCTTCCTTACTGAGTGCAGTGATATCCGCTATCTCAGCCAGTTTCTGGAAGACGGCATTTCTTGCCATAAACGGCATTCTTTCCAATGTACTCATATTCTTTAAAACAAATATCCAACGTTCAAAATCAGTTTCACATTCATCCTCCTCCTTAGTAAAGAGGGGAAGCATAAGATATATCATTCTGAGATTATCAGAGAAAACCCGTCCTGTTTCTGTATCCACAAGACAAACATCTGTTCTAAACTTCTCAGGGCTTCTACTCTCTATATTGAAGTTCATAAAACATACAGTATAGACCGGCGCGAGGTGATAGTCCCATTCCCCCTTCACGCCTTGCTTTACTATAGCACGCGAAGCATAATAAAGAGAGCGATCTACAAAATGTTCCTGATAACGGTTTTGCATCTCCACAATAATATGCTGTCCCTGATCTGTAGTACAATATATATCATATATGATACCACGCATATTCTTTGCCTCGGGCAATTGCTCCTTGTCCTTAAAGGTGATATCCGTTATCGTATGCTCACCCTTCAGGAGATCATTGAGGAAACTAATCAGTAAATCTTTAGTGATTTCCTGTCCAAAGATCAGTTTAAAACCCCAATCAGAAAATGGATTTATAAACTTTCCCATACGCTATCTTATTTTTTCTGCAAATTTACATTTTTCCTTTGAAAACACAAAAGAAAAAGCCCAAAAACTTGCATAAAAGAGAAATATTTCTTATTTTTGCAGCAAAATAAACTGTAGAAATATGACAACAGAAGAACAATATAAAAGTTTTATACTGAATTGCACTACATCACCCAAAAGTGTCAACAACTATAGTGATTTTAAGCGCATCAATGAAACTATTGCCAAAATCAAGGGAGTTGATTCTTTTGATATCTACTCTTGTGTACATACCAAAGAGCTACAAGATATCATTGATTCACTTAACAACAATGAAGAATTCAAGCAGTATGAGAAGACTGGTAGTTACCAGTATTCTAACGCATTAAAGACATACATGCGTTTCCTATGCGCTAAGGAACTTTTCTCGAACGAGGCAAAAAAGATAGATGCTCCTAAGCCCATAGGTCTCCAGCAGATTTACTATGGTGCTCCTGGCACAGGTAAATCAAAGACCATCAAGGACTTGACTTTCGGAGAGAGCGTGATTCGTACTACATTCCATCCAGACTCTGATTACGCCTCTTTTGTAGGTACTTATAAACCTATTACAGAAGAAGTTGATCTCCGAGATTGCTATGGGAAAAAGGTCATTGATGACGATACAAAGGAAGTCGTAAAGGAAGAAAGAATTGCCTACAAGTTCATTCCTCAGGCTTTTCTCGAAGCCTATGTGAAAGCGTGGAAGAAACTTGGCAGAAAAAAGAGTGATAATAGCGACAAAAGCTATAATAGAATCCACCCAGCACTTCTCGATACTCCAGAAATTTTCACTAAGAATAAGGCATCAAAGAAGCAATATCTTATTATCGAAGAAATAAACCGAGGCAATTGTGCCCAAATCTTTGGTGACCTGTTCCAATTGCTCGACCGCAACGAATATGGTTTTTCAGATTATCCTATCGTAGCAGACAAGGATATGCAGAAGTATCTCGAAAAGGAATTTGCGGGATGGGAGATTACGAATAAAGACGAAATCAACCAGCTCTATGGCGAAGCCAATATGGTAAACCTCATCATGAAGGGAGAGCGCCTTGTTCTGCCTTCAAACCTCTATATTTGGGCTACAATGAACACCAGCGACCAGAGCCTCTTCCCTATCGACTCAGCCTTTAAGCGCCGCTGGGATTGGAAGTATGTGCCTATTCGTGAAGGTCGTGACAAAGAAACCAACGCTAAACTCAACTGGTATATCAATACAGGTAATAAGCAATACGACTGGTGGTCATTCATCAGCAAGGTTAATGAGCTGATTGGTTCACTTACCAATTCAGAAGACAAGAAACTCGGCTATTTCTTCTGCAAGGCAAAGGATGGCGAAATCGATGCCGATTTATTCGTTAGTAAGGTTATCTTCTATCTCTGGAATGATGTGTTCAAGGACTATGGATTCGATGATAAGGACTTTCAGGATGAAGAAGGCAAGATTCTGTCTTTCGACCGATTCTATGAGGATAAGAACGGCAAAACTAACGTTGATATAGCTATCGTTGAGCAGTTCTTGGAGAATTTGGGAGTAGAGGATTTCTTTTCTGATGAAGGAGAGGAAGAGGATTCAGAAGATTCATACGAAAAAGAATCTGATTGGAACCTTAACAATAACAACAATAGCAATTCAAATTCATACGATTACACTAAATATCGAGTTAACGGAAGTAGCGAACTCCTAGGAAAAGGAAGAATGGCTCTTGCCGTAATGGAATATCTGGTTAATGATAAGAAAGAAACATATTCTGAAATATTATCAGATATATCAAGGATTATCAATTCAAAAACAGATCGAATAGTTATAAAAGTTGAGGACTATCCTCTTTGGAAAGAGAAATATAAAAATGACAAAGGTAAACGTTGGTACGACGATTATCCTTTAACAACAATAGATAACGTCAAATTTTATTTTACAACACAATGGGGCAAAGGAAACATCCAAGCTATTCTTCATTTAGCGAGAACAAAAGGATGTACTGTTGAATCCGTAAAATAACATAATATGAGAATCCTCATAGAAGAACATCAGTATCAGGCTGAACAGATTAGGGATGTCCTGCACGGCATTGACGCCATGCAGGACATTGATGGCAACGTCAGCATCAACTACGTTGGGTATTACTACAATACCCAGCTCAACGATTGCGTCTTTATTTTGCCGAAAGTACTGCTCGAAGACACCCCAGAAGGCGAAAAAGTATTCGGCAAATACGCCCCGGAAACCATCGTCAACCTGAACCAGAACAACCCACTCTCTCAACAGGAGAAAGACTTCATCTATGAGTTCTCTGTCTGGATTTACCGCACCATCGAGGTTTACAACAATACCACCAGAAACGGTATCGTTTATCACCAGAAAATAGCGTGCCTCGGTAAAAGTAACAGACAAATCAACAACACATTCCTCGATATTCTGCTGGCTCTCATCGACTTCAACAAGCATAACCAGGATTTCATCTTCTTCATCCTGAAGAACATCCATTCCGGTTACAACCGCATTCATTGGTCAAAGACCATAGCCACCACGAGTGCCATCATCAGCAAAAACAGCCCTGTTTATCCCCATCCTGTCAACAGGAAAAAGCAGATCAATTTTGATGAAGAACTCCTGATTATCTTCTATTCCATACTGAATTATATCAGCGAAAGATACGGCTTCAACAATCATATCAACTGCAATTTCCAGCTGATAACAGGCTATCGTTTCAAGACCTATCTGGATGGATTAGGGAAGACTAGGCTGCTCCAGATTAAGTATAAATACTTCTCAGACAAGGCTTTACACCTCTGGCAGCTATGCTACGATTTCTTTGACAATGCCAAGCGCATGAACATCCAGCAGGAACGCAAGGAGTATCTTCTGGTTAAGAGTTTCAATATCGTTTTCGAGGCCATTATTGATGAACTTCTGGGAGAAAAGAACATCCCAGCTGGTCTGAAAGAACAGGCTGACGGCAAGCGCATAGACCATCTGTACAGCTACCAGAACCTGATTACAACAAGAAATCAGGAGCCAGTTTATTACATCGGCGACAGCAAATATTACAAGCTAGGTCATTCCATCGGAAAGGAATCTGTATATAAGCAGTTTACATACGCCAGAAATATCATTCAGTGGAACCTGAACCTCTTTATGAACGACGATAAGGACGATGAAGAACTGCAATACGACAAGCGTAATTTTGGCAACGTACCCAAGCTTCGCGATGACCTGACGGAAGGCTACAACATCATTCCGAACTTCTTCATCAGCGCAAAGATGGCAGAGAATCTCTCTTTCTCAGACCAGATTTCGTCAACCGACAGGGAAAAGAAGTGCTTCAACACCCAGCATTTCAACGACCGCCTGTTCGACCGCGACACCCTTCTCGTCTTCCACTACGATGTCAACTTCCTCTATGTAGTATCTCTGTATGCCCGTCATAACGAGCACCAGAAATTCGCCTGGAAAAACCGGGTTCGCAAGATGTTCCGTGATGAAATCCAGAAGATGCTAGACGAAAGATACGACTTCTATCGCCTCACGCCGAAAGAAGATACGCATGTAGAAGAATTCGTCAGCCGGAATTTCAGAAAGCTTATCGGCAAGATATTCTCGCCAACGAAATCCAATGATTATCTGATACTTGCGTTCGAGAAAGAAGACTCCAACGAGGAGCAGAAAGAAGCTATCATAAACGATGTTAAGGAGAAATTCTATATAGAGGGATTTGCCTTATCGGCTAACGACAGGATAGGCTAATATATTATAAGATACCTTCCACAACATCAATATCTGCTGCAGCCCAGTTGAGCCCTTTCAGCTCATCTTTGCTGCACCACTTGCTATCAGCGTGCTCACGCCTCCTGAACCCATTAGCATCGCCTTTTGGCGTACACAGAAAGGCAGTCATGGTTATCGAGAAATCAGGATACTCGTGATTCACTGTCACCAACTCCTCTCCTACTTCTACAGGATATTCCATTTCCTCCATCAGCTCACGAGCCAGCGCCTGTTGAGGAGTTTCACCAAGCTCAATCTTGCCACCAGGAAACTCCCATTTATAGCTGGTATACTCAAACTTTGTCTTGCCTTTCTGCATGCAGAGATACTTGCCATCATGGCAAACCACAGCTGCTACTACATTATAATGTTTCATTGTTCTTATCTGCTATTAAAATATCATTTACTCCATCCACTGGAAGTCTTCCTGCAATTCCTGCGACAACGGATTGTCCATGTGGATATCATACAATATGGAACCATTCGTCGTTACATTCTTTCTCGGATTCTCCAAATGACCCGTTCCTACATAGGTGTACGGCAGGGTGATACCATTCTCCATATTTACCTTCCTCACAAACACAAAGACTCTCTTAGCGGCTTTCTGTTTAGCTTCGTCCTTGTCTGAAATATCATTAATACTTTCCCACTGGAAAACATCTGGCGACAAGAACTTGTCATTATACTTCAAATGTTCATCCAGCGAGGCATCCTTCTTTAAACCCGCAAAGATATACATATTGCCATTTTTATAATAAGTGCCATACTGATTGTGCTTCGGATTCTCCAGGATTTTCAAGAGCACCTGGTCCTGACGATAATCCTGCCACAACAGAAAATCTTCTTTCGTGTCAGCATATCTTGCCTCATATTGCGTCAAACCATAGTTAAGCAAATCTTGCAGATATGCCTCATATTCTTCTTCTCTTTCGCCACATAAATGCACTTCATCCGCTTCTATCTTCACAGCAAATCCCTCTTCCAGGAATCGCAAAGCGTGCTCCAGTTGCTCATGCTTGAAACCAGGAATCTCCTCCTGGATATTGGCTTCTATATGCGATAACGTAGTCTCTCCGTTCAGTAAATTCTTGATTACCAAATACTCATGTTCTCTTACCAAAGGTAAAAGACCAGACAGATAATTGATACAGGCAATCTGCTCTTCTGAGAATACCGGCAAGCCCTCTTCTTCTATACCCTTCAAGAAACCATAATAAGAATTGGTTTTCTTGGAGCCAATCTTTATCTTCATGAATTTCAAGAGATTAGGAGCATAATCACTATTCATATAATCCATGTGCGATGGATAAGACGGAGTTTTCAGATATGCCTTGAAGTTCTGATAATCCATCTTCAGATAGTTGATGCGGTTGAAATTCTCGCTCTCAATCTTGTCGATGATTTCCTCTTTGGAAAGGTCATCGATGTGTACCTCAACGCCATATTTATCCAAGCCCAAGCTCTTGAAATCATTCCTTACCATGAACTTCAAGAGTTTCTTTTCCAAAATGGAATTGCGGGAAAGACTGCCTAGCGCCAAGGCTATATGAACGCTACGCTTATAGCTGTTGCCAATGAAATCGAGTATCGTAACATAAGGCTTGTTTGTATACTTACGAAGACCTCGACCCAATTGCTGCAAGAAAATGGTACTCGATTCCGTTGGGCGCAGAAAGAGCACCATATTGACACCAGGAATATCCACACCCTCGTTCAGGATATCTACAGCAAACAAGATTTCCAAATCCCGGTTTTCGTCCTGTAAATCATTGTAAGCACGAATACGTTCACCGGTCTTGTTCTTACCGCTCAAGAAAGCTGTATGGTAATAATCACCCAGATTATCAGCCATCATTCTGGCATGCTGGATGTTTCTACAGAAAGCCAGCGCCTTCAGCTTCTGGTCTCCCATTCGATGCTTCTCTATCTGCTGGTGGATAAACTCGCAGTTTTCAGGTGTAGAAATTTGCGAAATCAAACGGCGTTCGCCAGATGCTGTCAACCCATAATCAACCAGTTCGTCACGAATACCATAATAATGGAAAGGCACAATCAGATCATTGATGATGGCATCACGAAGCCGTAACTCGTATGGGATATTATTGCCGAAAATCTCTACTACATCCTGATTATCCATTCGGTTCTCGGTAGCTGTCAAGCCCAGCAGGAACTCCGGCTCAAAATAGTCGATGATTTTCCGATAACTGTCTGCTACAGCATGGTGACACTCATCGATGATGATATAATCGAATTCCTTCTTATCAAAGAGTTCGAGCGAACGGCACATCGAAACATTGGTAGAGAACAGGAAATCTTCACCTGTTTCCTTTGCCTCCGCATTATACAGACCGCAGGTTTTAGAGCCACCAAAGACCTTTTGGAATGTCTCCAGGGATTTCTTCAAGATAGAGCCTTCATGTACGATGTAGAGCAATCTGTCGGGGTTAAAATTGAGCGCATCGAATGCTGCCAGATACGTTTTTCCTGAACCTGTGGCAGAAATCACCAAAGCCCTCTCCTGACCGATGGCACGATACCTGTTCAATTCCCTAAGTGCTTTGCGCTGCATATAATTAGGTTTGATTTCAGAATCCGCCATATCATAATCCATATCCCAATGCTCAATAGCAAAACTGAGTTTGGTAGAATATTCTTTAATTCTATCCTGCGATAATTCATACGTCTGATTCCATAAGCTTTCAAACTCATTCATTGCATCAAGATAAGCCTCGGTATCATGCTCGCAATTCACCACCAAATCCCACTCTATGTTTTTCAGCAAAGCATAGCGTGTGATATTAGAAGAACCAACAACCATTTCTATACCATTTTCCAGTTCGAAAATATAGCCTTTAGAATGGAAACCATTGGTAAAATAGTTCTTCTCATCGTGGAAACATTCATCGTCCAGATGACACTCAAAATTAGGATGTTGTGCCAAACTCAAAAAGTAGTTTAACGATTCAACATCCGTGAAATTCTGATAGGTAGAAGTGATGATTCTTCCTTTAGCTCCTCGCTCTATAGCAGCACTAATGTCTTTAGCCAAGAGTACCAGGCCGGCTTTCTTGATAAAGCTGACTGAAAAAGCAAATGACTTGCAGCGGCGCAAGTTCATCTGAATGGTAGACAGGAAGGTTGTCTCTGTATAATTGGTCAAGAATCTAGATTCCATAAGTCTTGCATTTCTTTAATTGCGTACAAAAGTACAAAAAAGAATCCATTTACATCATCTTTTCTCCTATTTTTTCGGCTTATTTATTACAATAGTTCGTTAATAATTCAATAATGTGCTAAGCAGCTATACGCTGTAAGCACGAGAGATCTTTGAAAATCTTGCTAATTAAAGTTCGGTTCGGGGTGTACCCGCTTGCTTTAAAAATTCGTTTCACCAGATAAATGTTG